>Ga0210389_10000045_pt1 | contig 117533 bp, 102 predicted proteins | sample IncBWH28OmetaG_FD_160127 | JGI IMG/M metagenome (GOLD analysis project Ga0210389, IMG submission 160127) | Forest soil microbial communities from Barre Woods Harvard Forest LTER site, Petersham, Massachusetts, United States - Inc-BW-H-28-O ...
TCGGCGGTGAAGAAGGGCTATTCGGGAACGGCGATTTTCTCCAAGCACGAGCCGCTGAACATCATCAATGGTTTTCCGAACGACTTCGCCAAGCGCTTCAGCTTCGCCGACGAACTGAAGCGCGACAGCGCGGAGGAGGGCCGGGTTATCACGGCGGAGTTCGCCAAGTTCTTCATGGTCACCGTCTATACTCCCAACGCCAAGGACGATCTGAGCAGGCTGGCGCTGCGCTACAAGCATTGGGATCCGGCGTTTCTCGCCTATTGCAAGCAACTGGAAAAAACCAAGCCGGTCATATTTTGCGGCGATCTCAACGTCGCGCACACGGAGCTTGATCTTGCGAACCCGAAGCCCAATCGCGGCAAGAAGGGATTCACCGATGAGGAGCGCGCGGGATTCCAGGCCTTCATCGACGCCGGCTTCGTCGATACGTTCCGCCTGTTCACCCAGGGCAATGGCCACTATTCGTGGTGGAGCCATTTTGCCAATTCGCGGGCACGAAACGTCGGGTGGAGAATCGATTACCTCATGGTATCCGCCCAGCTGCGCGACGCGGTGAAGAGCGCGCAAATCCACGCATCCGTCATGGGCAGCGATCATTGCCCCGTGAGCATTTCGCTGGACGCAACTTTCTAGAGCGACTCCAGTACCGTCGCAATACCTTGGCCGCCGCCGATGCACTGAGTGGCAAGTGCGTAGCGTCCCTTGGTGCGCGCGAGCAAGGACGCGGCCTTGCCCGTGATGCGCGCGCCGGTCGCGCCCAAGGGGTGGCCGAGCGCCATGCCGCCGCCATCGAGATTGATTTTGGCGGGATCGAGCTTGAGTTCCCGAATGCAGGCGAGCGCCTGCGATGCAAAGGCTTCGTTGATTTCGATCACATCGAGCGAATCGGCCTTGAGTCCGGCACGCGCCAATGCTTTGCGGGTGGCTGGAATCGGTCCGATCCCCATCACGGCGGGATCGCAGCCGACAGTGGCGGCCGAACGAATCCGCGCCAGCGGTCGCAAGCCATGGCGTGCCGCAAATTCCTCAGAAGTCACGAGCACCACCGCTGCGCCGTCGGTCAGCGGCGAGGAGGTGCCGGCCGTCACCACGCCATGTTCGGCGAAGGCGGGCTTCAATGCCGCCAGCGCCTCCAGAGACGTGCCGGGGCGAATACAGCCGTCTTCCGATATCAGTTCACCCGACTCGAGGCGAATCGGCACGATCTCGTCGCGCAGCCGGCCCTGCTCGCGAGCCTGCGCGGCTTTGCGGTGGGAATCGACCGCCATGACTTCTTGATCGTGGCGCGAAATGTTGTAGCGCTGCGCGACATTTTCCGCGGTTTGACCCATGCTGATGTAGGCATCCGGGAAGCGGCTCAGCAAGTCCGGATTGGGCGATCGGTTGAAGCCCCCTTGCGGGACCATGCTCATCGACTCGACGCCGGCGCAAAGATACGCCTCGCCGATGCCGGCCTCGACCTGAGCTGCCGCAATTTGAATGGCGGACATCGAAGACCCGCAAAAGCGATTGACCGTCATGCCGCCGACTTCCAACGGCAATCCCGCCAACAACACCACGATGCGCGCGATATTCGACCCCTGTGGACCTTCAGGATACGCGCAGCCCATGATCAGGTCCTCGATGAGCGCGGGATCGAGCCGAGTGCGCTCGAGCAGACCCGTCACCACCTGCGCGGCCATGGTGTCAGGGCGCACGGGTGCAAGCGGGCCCTTGCGGGCGAAGGTCTGGGGTGAGCGGGCATAGGCGGCAATCAGGGCTTTCATGAGTACTCCTGCGGATCGAACCCAAATTGTACACGCCCGTTCTTACGGCGGAAAATCGCCGCCGAAGCTCTCAAGAGGTTTAGTGATGACAATCTTGCTGCTATTTGGTTCGAACGTGTTTATGACGATCGCCTGGTACGGACACTTGAAGTACGGCCATGACTGGCCGCTGTGGAAGGCCATTCTGATTTCGTGGGGAATTGCCTTGATCGAGTACTGCATGGCGGTACCGGCGAACCGCTTGGGCTTCGGCGCCTTCACCGGTTTTCAACTGAAGATCATTCAAGAGGCCATTACCCTGACCGTGTTTCTGGTGTTTGCGGTCGTTTATCTGAAAGAGAAAATGGCCTGGAACTATGCGGTTTCGTTTGCGCTGCTGATCGCCGCCGTGGTGGTGGCGTTCGCTTTCAAACCCGTTGCTGCCTAGTGGCCTGTCTGAGTATGGGGCGTGGCTCAGGGCACAACCGTGGTGAACAGATAAACGACAAAGATGACGAGCAGCACGATGCCGTGCAGGACAATCGTTCTGCCGGTGCGCAGTGCGATGGCGGTAATGAAAAGGGACAGCATCAACAGCACTGTGGACTTCGTGTCGATACCCAGCACCAACTCGGTGTGCACGTACAACGACAGCACGCTCACCACCGGGATGGTCAGTCCGATGCTGGCGAGCGCGGAACCCAGTGCGAGATTGAGGCTGGTTTGCAGGCGGTTGGCGCGAGCTGCGCGCAATGCGGCCAATCCCTCCGGCAGCAACACAATGGCCGCGACAATCACGCCGACGAGTGCATCCGGCGCACCCACACGCGACACAGCAGATTCGAGACTGGGGGCCAATTTCTTCGCAAGCAAAACCACTGCCGTCAGACACGCCAACAACAAGACTGCACTTACGGCGGTGGCGGCATTGCCGGGTGACTGCGCGTGCGGCGGCGAGTCCGCGGCCGGCGCCGGGTCATCTTCGACAAAGATGCCCCGATGACCGATGGTCTGCGCGAATACGAAGGCCGCGTAAATCGCCATGGACACGACGGCAATGAGCATGAGCTGACTGGGAGAGTAGTAAGGGCCGGGCGTCGTGATCGTGTAATTGGGAAATACCAGCGTGAGGACGACGATGGCAGCCAGCGCAACCAAGGCCGCGCTGACGCCGTCGAGACTGAAGGTCTGTTCGCGATGCTTGAAGCCGCCTACCAGCAAACACAGACCGATGATGCCGTTGAGAATGATCATCACCGCGGCGAACACGGTGTCGCGCGCCAGCGCCGCCGCTTCCGTCCCTCCTGCAATCATCAAGGAGACGATCAACGCCACCTCGATCAGCGTGACGGCCAGGGCCAGAACCAGCGTGCCGTACGGTTCGCCCACCCGATGCGCTACGACTTCGGCGTGGTGCACGGCGGCAAACACATTGCCCGCGAGGGCCAGAGCGATGACTCCCACAAAGATTCCGCTGAGAGTCAGACCAAGACCTGCAGCCCCCAGCACAATTCCCGCGATGACGGGCGCGAGGATGGTCCACAAGGGTAGATGCGCCCACCAGCCGCGCGACACAGATTTGGCAGGCGACGTTTGAGTGTTTGAGTTCATCGGATTCGGTTATTCTCTGGACCTGAAGCGCGGGGCGGCGGGCCACTTATAGCAACTCGAGGTTAAGAGGTGAAGTCAAATCGCGATTGGCGCAGCGAAGGCGTGCGGGTCATCAAGAGCGACCGGCTGGACAGCAATACGCCCCAGACTCCGGGCATGCTGCGCGCCGCCGCAGTGAATTTCGCTCGGGTCGGTTCGCAGAAACTCTGGGCGGGCACGGTCATCATTCAACCGAACGCCAAGACCGGGGCTCACCACCATGGCGCGCTCGAGAGCGTCATTTACGTGGTCCGGGGAGCGGCGCGCATGCGCTGGGGCGACCGGCTTGAATTCACCGCCAAGGCGGACGCGGGAGACTTTATTTTCGTGCCGCCCTACGTGCCGCACCAGGAAATCAACGCCTTGAGCGATGCCCCGCTCGAATGCGTGCTGGTGCGCAGCGACAATGAATCGGTGGTCGTGAATCTGAACATCGACGCCGCTGAACGATTCGAAGAGGTTTATTGGATCGATCCGATCCACCCTGCGCCGCGCTAACTAGAGCGTGCGCAGGTCGTCCGTCTCGCGCTTCAAGTCAGAAAGAAATTTTTCCAGTTCCGCCTTGCGCTCCGGAATGCGCGCTCGGCCCGCGGGTGACAGCACGCGGCTGGGCACCTTGGCCAAATTATCCGTCAGCATCGCCACTGCCTTCGGCGAGTCTGGATTGCCGCCGTGCGGATCGACGAGCGCCATGATGCGCGCCACGCCGATCGCACCCAGCCAGTCGAGCGCATCGGCATCATGCAGGTAAAGCGCTTCGGGTCCGACGGGATCGCGATAGTACATGTGCGTGCGAATCGCAGCTCGCACCGCCTCGATTTTCCCCATTGGGAATCCGGTGCCCTTCAAAACCGTATCGACCACGCGGGCGCCGACATCCGAATGATCCACCTTGACGTCTTCCCACGGCGGAAATGCCGCCATGTCATGCAGATACGAGGCGGCATAGAGCACATCGTCATCGAGGGTGACATGATCCGCGGCAGCCAACTCCCGGGCCAGCGCGTAATCGCGCAGACAATGGGAGTAGCCCCAGGCCGGATTCTTGAAGTGACTCATGGCCAGCTCGCGCACGGTGGCCCGCCAATCCGGCGCCGGCAACGTCGCCGTGGACGACGCGCCAATCGATGCGCCGGCCGCCAGCGCCGCAATCAAGAATCCAAAAAATCGCCGCATGCCGATAAGTCTACGCCAACGCCTCGTGTATCAGTCGGATTTGTTCGTCAGCCTGATTGAGAATGGCGCTGCAATCTGCCGGCGTCACGCCGATGCTCAAGAATGCATTGTTGCCTTCGGTCGCGAAGTTTCTTGGCTCAGGGCTCTTCAGCGCATCGGCCAGCAGCAGACTCGCGATGAGCACATCGACGAGCTTCGCCTCATGTTTCCAGCGGCGCTCGACTTCGTCCTGATCGCCCACCGCTTCGCACAGTTCATCTGCGAAGCCCCAGCTCTGCAGCACCGCCTTGCCGATCGGGGCCTGCCAGCCGCTGATGAGTTCCATCCAGGATTGCGCACTGCCGAGTCCGTCAGTGGCGCTCACCGCGCGCGCCATGATGTAGAGTTTCCCGATGCCATGGAGCAATCCCGTCAAGAACGCCTCGTCCGCGGGCACTTTGGTTCGTCCCGCCACGAGTCTGCAGATCGACGCGACCGCGATGCTCTTGTTCCACAACTCGGTCAGCGGCTGGGCAATGGGACGCAGGGATGCCTCGTTCTTCATGTGCTGCATGGCATAGGACATGGCGGTGCTCTGGACCATTTGCTGTCCGAGCCGTGTGATGGCCGATCTCAGGTCGGTCAAAGGCTTGCCGGAACTATTGAACGCTGCGGAGTTGGCAGTCTGCAAAATACGCGCCGTGAGACGCGGCTCCGCGCCCACAATGGTGACGACTTTATCGGAGGTGGCGTTCGGGTCTGCCAGCGCGTGGCTGATGCGGATGACGACGTCGGGAAAGCAGGGCAGGTCAATGGTGCCTTTGGATACCTCGGTCGCCAACTTCTGGAGGAAAGCCAGGGCATTGCCCCGTTCTTCGAGTGTCGGCGGCATCGCTAGCTGGCACTGACTCCGCGCCGGACCGGTACGTGGGTGCGGTCACTTTTGGCATAGGCCCCCGGCTCTCAGGTCAACACTGCTTCAGTATAGGCGCGCCCTGCCAGCCATGCGTGAATCTGTCCAACGATGGCGAGCGCAATCCCCTCGGGCGTGGTCGCGCCGATATCCAGTCCGACCGGCCCGCGAATTCTTCCGCTTAAGTTTTCCATGAGCGGCCCCAGTTCCTGCGCCAAGCGGCTGCGGCGCGCCTTGGGACCGAGCAATCCGACGTAAGCCGGGACCGCCGCTTCCGCGAGTTCGCGCAAGTACGCCTCGTCCGAAGGCAGGTGATGGCTCATGACAACGGCGGCATGGCAACGCGCTGGATCGATCACAGTGCGCAATAATTTGGGATTGACGGCATGCAATTCGGCGCCGGCAAACCGAGCCGCAGCGAGATAGGCCGGGCGATGATCCACCACCGAGACGCGCCAGCCCAAGGCACGCGCCGCGGCGACAACCGGTTCAGCATCCGGGGCCGCTCCGCAAATCAGCAGATGCGGCGGGGGGCTAAGCCGCTGAACGAACGCCTGTGACATTTCCGCGGCGGACAGTGCTTGGTCGTCGCGATAAGTACCGAGACGCATCTGCGCCGAGTTGTGCACCATGACCAAGGAAGTCGACTCGCCTTGATGCGTGGCGCGGCCGGCGGCGGCCAGCGCTGCCTCAGCCGGGCTCATGGGCCCCGCGGGTTCGAGCAAGACTCGCATCGTGCCCTCGCAACCGGCTCCCACGCCGAATAAAACGTCGTCGGGACCGCGGGTGTCGTACTCGACCGCGCGGGCCGCGCCGCTTTCCAGCACTTCTCGTGCGTGGATCTGCAGATCCGATTCGAGGCAGCCGCCGCTCAACAAGCCGATGTAGCTGCCGTCTGCCATCAGCAGCATGCGCGCACCCGGCTTGCGATAAGTGGATCCGGCCGTCGCAACCACGGTCGCGAGGACGCGCGATGCATGCGCATTCGGGGCACGCTCCAGCAACAGTTCCAGACCGGTATCAAGACGAACTTCCATGCAGCACATTGTTCCAGATAGCGCTCTGGCTGGCGGGCCCAGCCCCATAACAATACACAAGTCCCAAAGTCCTACACGGGACTGTGGACCCCATATCGGTTACTTCACTTTGTATCGCAGATACTGCGCCCAAGTAACTAAATCTGTAGATGATTATGTCGAATAGTGCAGCCTGGATTCAAGCGTCGTTGCAGCGGCGATCACTCTGGCTGGCCGGGGCCGCTTTGCTGCTGGTACTGCTGCTGGGAATACTTGTCCACAGCCAGCAAAACTGGCGCAACCGCGCGGCGTCGCTGGAAGGCGAGAATATGAGCTTGCAGCTTGCTCAGCTGGCGCATGAATTGACGGCGCAATCCGAGCGTCTCACTGAGCGAACACGCGAGTTGGCGGAGTCCGAGGCGGCTCTCCGATTGGTTCAAGACACAACCGACCCCTCTGCCGACCGCTTGGAACTTGCCGACGTGTCCCGCCGCAGCCTCGATGCGCTGCTCGTACTCTCGGCTTCGCGCGCCGTTCGCTTCAGCGTCATCATCGCGAATGGCCAACTGAGTGAACAGGCCCCTGACCCGGAAATGATGCAGTTGGTCGAGTCGATGATTGCCACGCAGTTGGAGCCCGCCCGAAGATCGCAACTGACCACCTTCAGCGATGATCGGTGGCTCGCTGTTCGGCCCGTCCTTGGCCGTGCCTCGCCCGCGGTTTTAGGGTGGGTGGTTGCGAGCCGCTCACTGTCGCCGGCGCTGCTTGCCGAATTGGCTCGTTCCACAGGTGCTACCTTGAGCCTGGTGCCTTCCGAACCCGCCGATTCGCCGGCGGCCAAGTCAGCGGACGCATTTGGCGTGACTACGAAATTGTCGCGCGAGGACTCGTCAGGCTACGCAGTGCTGCACAATGCGAGCGGCCGCGCGGTCCGGGCAGTGCGGCTTACGCGCGCTGCGAACACTTCCGGGACCGCATCCGCCGCCACACCCGCCGGCGGCGTGACGGCGTACGTGCTGATTGGGCTGCTCGCGCTGCTGACAATCGTCGCCGCCGTCGCCATTGCGTTGAGGCGCTATTTTCATCACCAGCGGTCGGTCGACGCACGCTACAAGGCGCTCATCGATCAAGCCAACGACGGCATCGTGATTGTCGATGCACACACTCACCAAGTGCTCTACACCAATCCTGCTTTCTTGAGCCGCCTCGGTTATACGAACGAGGAAGCGCAGTCATTGAGCCTCACCGACATATTTGTCGATGGCGATGCCTCGCCGGACAGCGTCCTGTCGCGGCTGATTGAAGCGGATTCCCAAATGGCGATCAGCATGCAGCAGCGCTGCAAGAGTGGTTCGTTCTTCGATACCGAAGTACGATGCAACGCGCTCGACGTCGATGGCCGCGACGTGCTGGCCTACGTGACGCACGATGTCTCGCTGCGCCGGAAGGCCGAGCAGCAGCTCATCGAGAATCAGCAGCGGCTTGATAAAATGGCGCATCACGATCAACTGACCGGGCTGCCGAATCGCCACTATCTAACCGCCTTCCTGCCGCAGGCAATTGAGGAGGCGCGGGCCGCGAACACCATGCTGGGCGTGGTATTTCTGGACCTGGATCGATTCAAGCATATCAACGACACCCGCGGCCACGAGACCGGCGACAAACTGCTGCAGGAGGTGGCGACGCGGCTGCGGAGCTGCGTGCGCGACTCCGACGTCGTGATCCGAATGGGCGGCGATGAATTTGTCGTGGTGTTCCGCAATGTCAAAAATTATGACGAGGTCACGCTGGGGGCCGGCCGGATCATCGAGACGCTAAATCGCCCGATCGTCATCGATCGGTATCCGCTGCAGACCACGGGCAGCGTCGGCGTCAGCTTGTACCCGCGCGACGGCGCCGACATGATCGAGCTGCTCAAGCATTCGGACACCGCGATGTACCAAGCGAAGGACCGCGGCCGCAATAATGTGCAAATGTTCAGTCATGCGATGAACCGCAAGCTCAAGCATCGCGTCGCCGTCGAGGCCTCGCTGCGCGAGGCCCTGCGTCTCAAGCAGCTCGATGTGCACTATCAGCCGTTCGTCAACCTGATCACGCGAAAAATAGTCGGCCTGGAGGCGTTGATGCGCTGGTCGCATCCGGTGCACGGAATGATCCCCGCCGATCAATTCATTCCGGTCGCCGAGGAGACCGGCTTGATCGTGCCCATGGGCAACTTCGTTCTACATCGAACGCTGCAAACCATGAGCGCCTGGCGCAAGGATGGGATTCCCCTGGTGCCCGTTTCGCTCAACGTGGCACCAGCCCAGCTGCAGCGGGGCGAGTTGCAAGCGACGATTTCGACGCTGCTCAAGTCGCACAATCTTCGGCCTGAGATGCTGCAGCTCGAAATGACGGAACGGGCCGTATTCGATTCCCATTCTCCCGCGGGCGAAACTCGACAAGACACCATGGCCCGGCTGCGCGATCTGGGCATCAAGATCGCCATCGATGACTTCGGAACCGGATATTCGAGCTTGAGTTATCTTAAGAATTGGCGCGTAGACGCACTCAAAATCGACCGTAGCTTTGTTCGCGATCTGGTGACCGACTCCAGCGACCTGGCCATCGTCAGCGCAATCATCGCCATCGCACGGCACTTGCACATCGAGGTGATTGCCGAGGGCATTGAGGCGTATCAGCAGGTGGAAATTTTGCGCAGGCTGGGATGCTCGGTCGGCCAGGGCTTCCTGTTCGCGCGCCCGATGCCTGCCGATGAGGTATTGAAGCTGTTGCGCAGCGACGCGGAACCCGCCAAGGAAGAAGAAGAGGACATGCTGGCGGTGTTCAGCGCCGGCCGCGGCTAGGAGCCTGCGTCAGGCATTCCCCGTGAGCTGCCGCGCAAGGCTCAGGCCGCGCTCTCCTGGAGCTCGGTCTGCCAGCTGTCCCTGAGCTCGCCTTCCCATTTGGCCACCAACGTCGAGGCGACGGCATTGCCGAGCACGTTGGTGGCGGTGCGGCCCATATCCAGGAGTTGATCCGCGGCAAAGACGAATACCAGGCCCTGTTCCGGCAGTCCGAAATAGCTCAACGAGGCGGCAATGACCATCAATCCGGCGCGCGGTACGCCGGCGATTCCCTTGCTCGTGACCATGAGAATCAGCAGCATCATGATCTGTTGGTGCACGCTGAAATCGATGCGATAAATTTGAGCGATGAACAACACGCCAAAGGCACAGTACATCGCGGAACCGCAGAGGTTGAAGGAATATCCCAGCGGCAACACGAAGGAGGCAATACGAGTGCTTACCCCGAACGCTTCCAACCGTTCCAGGGTTTGCGGATAGGCCGCTTCGGAGCTGGAGGTAGAAAAAGCCAGCAGTACCGGCGACCGGATCTCGGTCAGCAACGGCCATGTTCGCCGGCCAATGCCCGCGTAGAGAACGCAGACGAAGAATATCCACAGCAATACCACCGCCACATAGAAGCTGCCGATGTACTTGGCGTATACCAACAGAACGTTCAAGCCCTGGCTCAAAACCGTGGCCGCGAGCGCCGCAAAGATCGCCAGGGGTGCCAGGGCCATGACGTAGCGCGTTACCCGTAAGATGACAGCGGCAATCTCGTCGATTGTGTCGATGAGCCTCTTCACCCTGGGGCCCAAGCTCGACGCCGCCGCGCCAAAAAATACCGAAAACACCACGATTTGCAGTATTTCGTTGCCGGCCATCGCCTGCACAACGGAGCTCGGGATGACATGGTCCAGAAAGTCCTTGAACTGCAGGGGCGTGGCGGCAACTGAGCCGACGGCCGCGGTGGCGGACAGTCCCAGGCCGGGTTTGAACAGCTGTACCGCCGCGAGCCCGATGGTCATCGAAACAAGCGTCGCCAGCACAAACCAACCGAGCGCTTTCGCCCCAATCCTGGCGATGGCTGCCGCGCCATCCATGCGGGCGACCCCTACCACGAGCGTGGAGAACACCAATGGCGCTATGATCATCTTGATGAGGCGTAAGAAGCTGGTTGTCACCAGGGACAAGGCCGCCGCGGCACTCTCGGCTGCGGGGCCGTTGCCCAGGAGTTGATGCAGTAGCAGTCCGAACAAAGGCCCGCTAATCATGGCGAGGACGACAAACCATGTCAGGCGGGTTTTCATCACATGTCTTTTAGCACAGAGTCTATGAACAAACGAAGCACCGAACCGCAGTCACTGACCATGCAATCGATTCGCGAGGCGCATGCGCGCATCCGCGACAAGATTCACCGCACTCCGGTGATGACCAGCGAAGTGCTCGATGGGTTGGCGGGGATGCGGCTCCATTTCAAATGCGAGAATCTTCAGAAAGTCGGCGCCTTCAAGGCGCGCGGCGCGACCAATGCGGTGTTTCTGTTGACCGATGCGGAGGCGGCGAAGGGCGTGGTCACGCACTCCTCGGGCAACCACGCCGCCGCGCTGGCACGCGCCGCGAAGCTGCGCGGCATCCCCGCATACATCGTCATGCCGAACAATTCGCCGCAGGCCAAGCAGGCCGCCGTGCGCCGCTACGGCGGGGACGTGGTGTTATGCGAACCGACGTTGGCGGCGCGCGAAGCCACTGCCAGGCAGGTGATGGAGCGCACCGGAGCTGCGTTTATTCATCCCTATGACGATTTGCGCGTCATGGCCGGACAGGGAACCACGGCTATCGAACTGCTCGAGGAAGTACCCAGCCTCGATATCATTCTCTGCCCCGTCGGCGGCGGCGGACAACTCAGCGGCATCGCCGTGGCGGCGAAAAACATCAAGCCGGGTGTGCGCGTGATCGGCGTTGAGCCTGCCGGCGCGGATGATGCCGTACGCTCCCTCAAGGCAGGCAAAATCATCCCCATGCTCGAGCCGCGCACCATCGCCGACGGCCTCAAGACCTCGTTGGGTGAAAGACCGTTCGCGGAGATCATGCGCTTGGTCGACGACATCGTGACGGTGCGGGAAGAGTCGATCGTGCAGGCGATGCGGCAAGTGTGGGAGGTCATGAAGCTGCTCGTGGAGCCTTCAGGCGCCGTCAGCTACGCGGCAATCGTCGAGGGCCGGGTCGCCGCGCGCGGTGCAAACGTCGGAATTATTCTCAGCGGCGGCAATCTCGACTTGAACCGCTTGCCGTGGCAGTAATCGACAGCTGCGGAAGTAGTCAGGAGCTGCCGCAGTAGTGAGCAGCTGGCGCAGCAATTAATCGAGGAGCAGGGGACTCAAGGCGTGCTCTTCGGCAATGCTGCCGTTCAAGGACAGGGCCTGTGCGTGCGTCGGCGTATCGCGCACCCATCGCGCGGGCGGAGGCAGCGGCTGATCGGTGAGCAGCGCCAACAGGCTTGCATTGGTGGCTTCGACGGAATCGAAAGGCGTGCCATGCCGCGAGCCGCGCACGACCACCAGTTCGGCGTTCAGCTTTTGCGCGAGATCGCGCTTTTCCGCAAGCGGCGTGAAATCGTTTTCGGCTGCAATGAGCAAAACTCGGCTCTTCAGGCGATCCAGTCGGTCCAAGATCGCCCAGCGTGCCAGGGCCAGGCCGGTTCCCAGATAAGAATTGGCGGGAACCGATCCCAGCACGCGAGCCGCATGCTCACGCATCGCGCGCTGCCATGGCTCAGGAAACAGCCTCGCTGCCATCAAACATGCCGCGCGTGGCATTCCCAGCAGCCGCACCACGGTCGCCGCGACATAAGTCTCGAGCCACTTGCGCAAATCGCGGGGTTTATAGGTCGCCAGGCTGTTGATGAGGCCGAGTTTCGGCACGCAGGCGGGGCGAAGAGTCGCCATCTCGAGCGCCACTGCGCCGCCCAAGGAAAAGCCGACAATATTCGGCCGAACGATTTTCAGATGATCCATGAGCTGCCACAGCGCGCTCGCAAATCCGCCAATGGTGTATTCGCTGCGTGGCGGCAGGCTGTGTCCGCTGCCGGGAAGGTCGGGAACGATGACCCGAAAGCGATGCTCGAGGGCTGCCACTTGAAATGCCCAATCAGCGCCGCTCCCTCCTAAGCCATGAATGAGCAGTAAAGGCTCGCCGCGTCCCCGCTCCAGGTAGTGAATCGATAACTCGTCATTTCGAAAAAAAGGCATCGACTTTGCTCCTCGGCCGCTTCATCTCGGCCGGATGTCACTCTACGGCTACATTGTCGTCGACGCGGCGCCGCCGTGTCTTGTACGGAATAGCCACAATTTAGGTTGTTTTATTGACTAAGCGCTGTCGGCGTTTGTCTGACATTTTGGCGGCGGCCGCGGGTGGACGCGGAACCCTGATAGCATGCAGGGCTGGCGGCGTCGTGAAGGAGTTCTTGTGGCCTGGCGAGGATGGGCAGCATTCGTGGCTCTCGGAATCATTTGGGGGCTGCCGTATTTCTTCATCAAGGTGGCATTGCAGGAAGTATCACCGCTCATCCTGGCATTCAGCCGCGTCCTGCTCGCCACCCTCATCCTGATGCCGATTGCATGGCGCCGCGGCGCGCTGCGTTCTTTGGGCGGGCACAAAACGGCAATTATCGCCTTTGGCCTGGTCGAGTTCGCGATCCCGTTTTCGCTGATCTCCCTCGGCGAACGTTGGATCAGCTCCTCGGTCACCGGGATTTTGATCGCGATGGTGCCGCTGTCCGTCGCGTTGATTCAGCGCTTCTTCGGTATTCGAGAAGCGTTGGGCGCGTGGCGCATTGCCGGTCTGGCGATCGGCTTTTTCGGCGTCGCTGCGTTGCTTGGAACCGGTTCCATCTCGGGCTCGTTGGGATGGGCGGGCGTGGGTTGCATGCTGCTGGCGACGATTTGCTACGCGGTGGGACCGCTGATCATACAGCGCCATTTGCACGGGCTCGATTCGATCGGACCGCTGGCGGCGAGTTTGTTGGTCGCCAGCGTCGTTCTGCTGATTCCCGCAGCCCTTGAATTCCCGTCCAGCCTGCCCTCAGCCAGGGCATTGGTGTCGATTGCCGTGCTCGGTATCGTTTGCACGGCGATCGCAATGTTGTTGATGTTTTATCTGGTTCACCACGCCGGCGCGTCGCGGGCATCGGTGATTACATACATCAATCCGGTAGTCGCGACTTTGCTCGGCGTGATCGTGCTCGATGAGCACCTCGGCCTGGGCGGTTTCATTGCATTCGCGCTCATTCTGCTTGGATCCTGGCTCGCCACACGCGGCGCAGTGAGCCGCAGTTCTCCCAGCGAGGCGACGGTCAACGCGTGAATCCCAGCAGCTATGCGCGTCTGCCGGAACGCTTTTATGCGCGAGTCGAACCGACAAAGGTGTCGGCGCCCGCTGTGGTCAAGCTCAATCATGCCCTCGCGGTCGAATTAGACCTGGATTTGGCCGGCCTCGATGCCGCGGCTTTGGCGCAGCTCTTCTCCGGCAACGTCCTGCCGCAGAGCGCAGTGCCCATTGCCATGGCTTATGCCGGACATCAGTTCGGACAGTTCGTGCCGCAGCTCGGCGACGGCCGGGCGATCATGCTGGGAGAGTCGCGCGATCGGGCGCGTGTGCCGCGCGATATTCAACTCAAAGGCTGCGGGCGTACGCCGTATTCGCGCAACGGCGACGGCCGCGCCGCCTTGGGCCCGGTGTTGCGCGAGTATCTCGTCAGTGAAGCCATGCACGCACTGGGGATACCGACCACACGGTCGCTCGCGGCGGTAACGACCGGCGAAACCGTGCAGCGCGAAGCAACCGTGCCGGGAGCAATCCTGACGCGGGTCGCCGCCAGTCATGTGCGCGTGGGTACGTTCGAATATTTTGCGGCGCGCGGGGACCTTGCCGGTACGCGAATCCTCGCCGACTATGTGATCGAGAGGCACTATCCGCAGTGCGCACACGACAAGAGTCCGTACTTGCGGCTGCTTGAACAGGTTGTGTCGCGTCAAGCCGCGCTCGTCGCCGGATGGATGAATGCGGGGTTCATTCACGGCGTCATGAATACCGACAACATGGCGGTATCGGGCGAGACCATCGATTTTGGACCATGTGCGTTCATGGACACTTACGATCCAGCCGCCGTCTTCAGCTCCATTGACGAAGGCGGCCGCTATGCCTACGCCAATCAACCGCATGCCGCCGTCTGGAATCTGGCGCGGTTTGCGGAGACACTACTGCCCCACATCGATTCAAATCCACAGCGCGCGGTGGATGTTGCCACTGAGGCGATCTCGAAGTTTGAAACTCTGTACGCCGACTGCTGGCTGGCCGGAATGCGCCGCAAGCTTGGGCTGGCGATGCCGGAGCCCGGCGATCGGCAGCTCGCGGAAGATCTGCTCGCGGCAATGCATCGCCACCAAGCCGATTTCACGGAGACCTTTCGCAGGCTTTGCGCCGCGGCCCAGGATCCCAAAGTCGAGCCGCTCGGACTCTTCGTTGATGCGCGCGACCATGATGATTGGGCGCGGCGTTGGCGGACTCGCACGGCAGGCGAAGCGACGACACGCGTGGCGCGCGCCGAGTTGATGCAACGGGCGAATCCGGCTTACATTCCGCGCAATCATCGGGTTGAACAAATGATCACCGCGGCGGTCGAGCACGGTGATTTTGCGCTTTTCGAGGAATTGTCGCGGGTGCTCTCGGAACCCTACGTCGAACACGCCGCCTTCGCGGCCTACCGCAATCCGCCGCAACCGAACGAGCGCGTACTGCAAACTTTTTGCGGGACCTGACAACCAGTTGCAATGTAATGGTCGGATCGCCGGTCTAATGTGACAGGAGTAAGATTGTCCATCATGACCATTGTTGTTTTAGTGTTTCTGGGCGGCGTGCTGACCATATTGAGTCCCTGCATCCTGCCGGTCCTGCCCTTCGTTTTCGTCCGCTCCGAACAGAAATTCCTGACAAATGGTCTGCCCATGTTGGCAGGCATGGCCATCACCTTTGCGGGCATTGCCACGCTGGCGGCCGTGGGAGGGTCCTGGGCGGTCCGGATCAATCAATACGGGCGCATCTTTGCGCTGGGGCTGTTGACCGCCTTTGCCGCAACCTTGTTGTCGACGCGTTTGGCAGATTGGCTCGCGCGTCCGTTCGTCGCATTGGGAAACAGGCTGGCGCAGTCAAGTCCGGGAGAGAGATTCACCCTTTTGAACTCGCTGCTGCTGGGCGTCGCCACAGGTCTGCTATGGGCGCCGTGTGCGGGGCCGATTCTTGGGCTCATTCTCACAGGCGCGGCAATTTCCGGACCGAACGCCCGCACCACTTTGCTGCTGTTTGCCTATGCCGCCGGCGCGGCAACTTCACTGGCGGTGGCACTGCTGGCCGGCGGGCGGGTATTCGCCTATCTCAAGAAATCGCTGGGGACCGGGGAATGGATCAGACGTGGCCTCGGTGCCCTGGTGCTCATAGCGGTCGTGGCGATTGTATTCGGCTGGGATGCAACGGTGCTCACGCGCTTGTCGCTCAATGGCACGAACAGCCTCGAGCAATCGCTGATAGACAAAATCAATCCGCAGAATGCGGGCGCGCAGGGCGGCAGCATGATGGCCATGAGCAACTCCAACATGGCCATGAGCAATACCAAATCCGATGGTCATGCCATGATGATGTCCGCCGCGAAACCCGGCGGAGATTTACCGGTCGAGGGCGAGGTGCCCTCATTTGCGGGGGCGACGCTGTGGCTGAACTCGCCGCCGCTCAATGCGGAAGCCCTGCGCGGGAAAGTGGTGGCGGTCGATTTTTGGACCTATTCCTGCATCAACTGCCTGCGGGCGCTGCCTTATGTGGAATCGTGGTACCAGAAATATAAGGACCACGGTTTGGTGCTGATCGGCGTCCATGCGCCGGAATTCGCCTTTGAGAAGGATTCAGCCAACGTGCGGCGGGCAGTTGCGGACCTGAAGATCACCTATCCGGTGGCTCTGGACAACGACTATGCCATTTGGCAGGCATTCAACAATCAGTATTGGCCGGCGACGTATTTCGTCGATGCCTCCGGCCGCGTCCGCGCGCATCATTTCGGCGAGGGTAACTACGATGAATCCGAGCAGATCATTCGGAAACTATTGACCGAAGCAGGGCAGAAGGATCTGCCGCCGCCGGGCATGGGTCAGCCAAATTTGGTGGGAGTCCAGGCGCCGCCCGATGAGGCGCATGATCAATCGCCGGAGACCTATGTTGGTTATCGCCGCGCCGACAACTTCGCGTCATCGGGCGGTTTCGTGCAGGATCAGGTGCACGCCTATGCGGTTCCGGCTGCATTAAAATTGAATCAATGGGCACTTGGCGGGTCATGGAATGTAGATCCGGAAAAAGCGGTGCTGAACGCCGGCGGCGGCAAAATTGAATTTCGGTTCTATGCTCGTGATTTGCACCTGGTCCTGGGTCCCGGCAGTGACGGAAAGCCGGTCCGCTTTCGCGTGAGGCTGGACGGCGCCGCGCCGGGAGCAAATCATGGCGCCGACACGGATTCGAGCGGCAACGGAACCATCGATCAGCAGCGCTTGTATCAATTGATCCGGCAGTCCGGCGATATCGGCGAACACGTGTTTTCAATCGAGTTTTTGGATTCCGGCGTGCAGGCGTATTCTTTTACATTCGGGTGAGGGCGGGTCATGGTAAGGGGCAAGTCATGAAGTCAACGGTCAGTCGTCGTTACATCCTCGTGGGCTTAGGTGCCTTGTCGGCCATGCCGTTCTTGCGCAGAGCGGGTGCGGCGACACTGTCGGGGCCGGCCCTCAATAACGAAGTCTCGATTGAGAATTTTTCGCCGGCCGGCAAAAGCGTCGGAATCGAGCGGGTTGCGAAAATTGTGAAGACCGATGCGCAGTGGCAGGCGCAACTTTCGCCCCTGAGCTTCCGAGTCGCACGCCGGGCCGGCACCGAAGTGGCGTTCACCGGTGAATACGACAAAAATCATGCGGATGGCATCTATCACTGCATATGCTGCGATACCGCGATATATGACTCGAAAACAAAATTCGACTCCGGCACGGGCTGGCCGAGCTTCTGGCAGCCGATCTCAGCGCTCAATGTCGTCAAGAGCAGCGACAACAGCTTCGGCATGTCGCGCGATGCGATCTCGTGCCGGCGCTGCGACGCGCATTTAGGACATGTGTTCGACGACGGCCCGAAACCCACCGGGTTGCGCTATTGCATGAATTCAGTTGCGATGCATTTCACGCCTCGCGCATAACAGAGAGGAACCAAATGGCTCATTGGAAAACTTCATCGCTGCGGCTTGCCGCAATCGTCGGCGCCATGGCAGCGCTCGCCGTTTCGTGGCACTCGCCGCTGTTCGGTGCGGAGGTGCCCGTCATCATCGCACCTCCGCTCGTCGATAATCCCAAGGCCGACGGCCCTGCGCAGACCGCGGTGTTGTCAGGCGGGTGCTTTTGGGGCGTGCAGGGTGTGTTCGAGCATGTGCGGGGCGTCAAGAACGTGATTGCAGGCTATGCCGGCGGCGAGAAAAGCACCGCGCAATACGAGACCGTCAGTTCGGGAACCACCGGCCATGCGGAGTCGGTCAGCATAACCTTCGACCCGGCTGCCATTTCCTATGGGCAGATCCTGCAGATCGCATTTTCCGTGGTCCACGATCCGACGCAATTGAATCGTCAAGGGCCCGATGTCGGCACTCAATATCGATCCGCCATTTTCTATGCCGACGAGAATCAAAAGCGCATAGCCCAGGCTTACATCGCCCAATTGGACCAGTCGCACGCGTTTGCGCGCCCGATCGTCACTCGCGTCGATCCGCTCAAGGGATTTTATGCGGCGGAAGGGTACCACCAGGATTATTTGATCCACAATCCGACGCAACCCTACATCGCGATGTACGACATACCGAAGATCCAGAATTTCAAGCGCACGTTCCCTGAACTGTATAGCGGACAGCCGGTGTTGGCGCACAACTAACAGCAATGAAACTCTACTAGTCATGAAATTACAGCCATGAAATCGAGCTGGCGTGCATGGCCGATACTGGTTGTTTGTCTTGCCGGGCTGTCGTCATTTGCCGCGGAACCGGAAAAGTCGATTACCGTATTTGCCGCGGCATCCCTGACCAACGTACTGCAGGATCTGGGCGATGCCTTCACCAAGGACAGTTCGATCCCCGTGCGGTTTTCCTTTGCAGCCAGCTCGGCGCTGGCACGCCAAATTGAAAATGGTTCGCGCGCGGATATATTTTTTTCCGCGGATCTCGAATGGATGGACTATCTGCAGGCGCGAAACCTGATTCAACCCGCAACGCGGCATGACATGGTGGGAAACCAATTGGTCTTGATCGCGCCGGTCGGCAGCAAAGTCAGCTTGAAGATCGAGCCGCATTTTGCTCTCGCAGCCGCGCTCGGCAAAGGCCGATTGGTGACGGGTGATCCGGACTCCGTGCCGGTGGGCCGGTATGCGCATGAGGCGCTGGCGCATTTCGGTGTTTGGGACCAGATTGAGGCGCGTCTGGTGCGGGCCGACAGCGTGCGTTCGGCGCTGGCCTTCGTCGATCGGGGCGAAGCGGCACTCGGCATTGTCTATGTAACCGATGCCCGCATCGACAAGAACGTGCGTGTGGTCGACATGTTTCCGGCCACGAGTCACATGCCCATCGTCTATCCGGCGGCGCTTGCAACGGGCGCCAAGCCCGATGCGGCCAAATTGCTAGCCTATATTCGCAGCCCCGCGGGCGATCTGGCATTCCAACACTACGGCTTCACGCCGCTGCATTAGGCGGGTGGTCGGCTGCCGGCGGCAGCTCGCGCGGATCAATCGCAGGAATGCCCCGGCGAATATCCTCGGAGAACGTGCTGCTGCGGTCTGACTGCCTGGCGCGATCCGTGATGCGGCCCATTGTGCGCAACTCGTCGAGCGTAAAACGCTGATCGAGGCCGCCCACCCGGTAGACATACGCGGGCAGATATCCTGTGAACAGCAGGCGATAGCTCCACGGCAGATAGCCGACGATGCGTTTCATCATGTGATACACCAGCGTCGTGCAGTTGACCGTAATGGTGTTGTAGAAGCGCGGCGTGTCGAGCAGGGCATCCGCCTGTTCGACGTAGCCGAGAAACAGCGAACGCATCGCGGCTACCGGCATGCGAATGCGGTACAAGTAGTCATCTTCGCCGCGAATATTGGTGCGAACCCGAATCACGTCGCGTTCGTCGGCAGCGATGATGCTGAGGCCGTCTCGCTTGAAGAAGCCGCCGATCTCCGAGTAAGTCCGGTTCTTCTGACGCCGTACCTCCACGGAGAAGGCGACATGTTGACCATCATCGAAACCAAAAGATATCAACATATGCGCGATCGCCCAGCCGTCCCAGTACGACATGATCATGTCGACCGAGCTCAAGCGCTCCAGATCGTAGACCCGCGTTTCCCACCGCTGCGCGTAGTCGTCGTTGCTGCGCCAATCGAAATTGCGGACATTCTTCAGCGTCACTTTATTGCCGTCGAGCGCGCCGCTGGTTATTTGCGCAACGTCGTCGGCCCATTGGCGATCGTTGCTGGGCGAGATTCGCTGCCACCAGATGAGCAGAATTCCAAAAGCGATGGCAAAGCTCAAGAATGCGGCGCCCGAACGGCCGTGCCAAAACGCAACGATGACGCCGAGGCTGAAGGCGGTCCACAAGGCGATCAGGCCGATCTTGAGTTGGCCGCCCGGCGCCTGATACCAGAGTGCCAAAGCACCCCAAGCTGCCGGTAATCCGAGCAGCAAAGTGGCGAGCAGCATGGCGGCGAATCGCAGAATACTTGCGGCGCTGGCGGTCATGGTCGCGGACATTGTGCCAGCAACGCGCCATGCATGGCGCATCGCATGCATGGCGCATCGATTGATTGACATGCACGGGCGGCGCAAGGTACGGTTTCGTGTGACTCAATCGACCGCCTTTCGACTTAACGTCCCCTTCATCAAGGAACTCGGCGTCGAGTTCATCAGCGCCGCCGATGGCCGCTCCGTGGTGGCTCTCAACCTCGAGCCCTGGCATCTCAATAGTTGGTCAGTCGCGCACGGGGGCGTGCTTATGTCGCTGCTCGATGTGGCGATGGCGGTGGCAGGGCGATCGCTCAATGCCGGCGCCGGAGGCGGCGTGACCGTCGAGATGAAGACGAGTTTTCTGCAGCCGGCCAAGGCGGGTTCGCGCCTGATCGTCTCGGGATTTGCTTACCATCGCTCGACGACCATGGCATTCTGCGAGGGCGAGGTACGGGATGCGGACGACCGGTTGATAGCGAAAGCGATGGGAACGTTCAAGTACCTAAAATCAGGAGCCGTAGCCGATGGTTAATTCCTTCCGCCGCATCGTGCTGGCATCGCGCCCGCACGGCTGGGTCAGCCCGGAGAACTTTCGCCTGGAAGAGACCGCCATCGTGCCGCTTGGCGAGGGCGAAGTGCGCGTGCGCAATCGGTACCTCTCGCTTGATCCCTACATGCGGGGGCGGATGAACGACGCGAAATCCTACGCTGCGCCCCAAATGCTCAACGAAACGATGGGCGGCGCGACGGTGGGCGAAGTGGTCGAGTCGCGCAGCAGCCAATTCGCCGTCGGCGACACGGTCCGCGGCATGCTCGGCTGGGCCGAATACAGCGTGAGCAAGCCCGAAGGCATTGCCAAGGTCGACGCGCGCCAGATTCCGTTGTCGGCCTATCTCGGCGTCGTCGGCATGCCCGGCATGACGGCATGGTACGGCTACAACAAGATCATGGAACCCAAGGCGGGCGAGACCATCGTGGTCAGCGCGGCGGCCGGTGCCGTCGGCAGCGTAGTGGGTCAGCTGGCGCGAATCGCCGGCGTGCGGGCGGTGGGCATTGCGGGCGGCCCGGACAAGTGCCGCTACGTGACGCAAGAACTGGGATTCGATGCCTGCATTGATTACAAGGCGGCCGCCGATGCCAAGTCACTCGCCGGATTGATCGCGGCCGCGGCACCGAAAGGTGTGGACGCGCACTTCGAAAATGTCGGCGGCGATGTGCTGAATGCGGTCATGATGCTGCTGAATCCGTTTGCGCGCGTCGCGATTTGCGGCCTGATCGCCGACTACAACGCCACTCCCGGCCAGATGCTGAAGAGCGCCATCATGAATCCTGCCATGTTTTTAGTGGCGCGGTTCAAGATGCAGGGCTTCATCATTTCCGATCACTTGAATCTTTGGCCGGAAGGACTGACGGCTTTGGGCGGACTCGTCGCGTCGGGGAAATTGAAGTATCGGGAGTCGATCGCCGAGGGTCTTGCCGCAGCGCCGTCCGCATTTGTCGGCATGCTGAAGGGTCAGAATTTCGGTAAACAATTGGTTCGATTGTACTAAAAGCACATGCCGCAATTCATCTTGCATCATTACCCTACGTCGCCGTTCGCCGAAAAGGTGCGGTTGATCTTCGGCTTCAAGGGCCTCAAGTGGTCTTCCGTCATGATCCCCACCATCATGCCGAAGCCGGATTTGATGGCGCTCACCGGCGGCTATCGCAAGACGCCGGTTTTGCAAATCGGCGCCGACATCTACTGCGACACCGCGCTGATCGCCGACGTGATCGAGGAACGCGCGCCGCGGCCGACTTTGTATCCCGGCGACATTGCCGGCGCATCGCGGATCCTCGCGCAATGGGCGGACTTCACCCTGTTCTGGACGGCCATTGCCTTCACCCTGCAGCCGGCGGGTCTGTCTCACATGTTCGAAGGAGTCCCGCCCGAAGCCATCAAGGCATTCGGCGACGATCGCAACGTATTTCGCGCCAACATACCGCGCATGCGGCCCGCGGATGCGACCGCCGCGCTGACGCTTTATCTGGAGCGCTTGGAAGAGACCCTCGGCAAGCAAAGCTTCTTCCTGGGATCCGCGCCCAGCATCGCGGACCTCTCGATCTACCATTGTCTCTGGTTCGTCGTGCGTGGCGGCCCGGTCGCCAACATTCTCGAATCCTTTCCGGCGCTGCAAGACTGGCGGGCACGCATCGCTGCCTTTGGCCATGGCACTTACGAGAAGCTCGATAGCGGCGATGCCATCACCATTGCGCGCGACGCCACCGCGGAGAAATCGTCGGGAAATCACGATACGCACGGTCTGGCGATTGGCCAGAAGGTGGTCGTGGCCGCAACCGATACCGGCGTCGACCCGATCGAAGGCACGCTCTACGGTGCAACGAAGTCCCGGATCTCGATCGCACGCGAGGATCCGCGTGCCGGCAATGTGGTGGTGCACTTCCCGCGATTGGGATTCGAGCTGCGCCGGGTCAAATGATCTGAATTTCGAACGGGCTCCTAGATACGGAGCGCCGATTTGCGCCAGACTCGAAAGCCGCCCAAAAAGGCGAACTCATTGTTTCCAAGCCGCGCGTTCTTGGGCATTTTCTTGAGCTTGCGGGCATTGCCGCCGCCGAGGACGACGTAGTCTGCTTCGACGGCCTTGCTCAGCTGCTCGACCACCGCGGCGACGGTGCGGCGCCACTTCTTGGGGCCGAGACGGCGGCGGCCGCGATCGCCCACGTAGTCCTCGTAGCTGCGGCCACCCTTGTAAGGCAGGTGCGCGAGCTCCATCGGGGCCACGGTGCCATCGACAATGAGTGCCGAGCCGAGTCCGGTGCCCAAGCCTAAAAAAAGCATGCGTCCGCCTTCGTAGCTGCCAATCGCCTGCATCGCCGCATCGTTCATCAGTACGGTGGGCCGGCCAAAGGCCCTGCGAAAATCAAAGCCTACCCAGCCGCGCCCGAGATTGTAGGGTTCAGTGACGATCTTGCCGTGGACCACCACGCCCGGGTAGCCAATGGAGACCGCGTCATATAGCCAGTCGCCGGTAAGTTTACGTATGCCCGCAACCATCTGGCGGGGCGTCATGCCGGGCCCGGATTCAAACTCGCGCTCTTCGCGCCGGCCCGATACCCGCATTTTTACATGGCTGCCGCCGACATCGATGGCAAGCACCCGCCGCGGGAGCTTTTTTGACATAGTGAGGCGAGAATAACGCATTTGGGGTTCCCTCGTCAGTCGTGTCTACTGACATAATATGGCTCTATGAAAATTCAATCATTCGGCCTGCAGATTGCGTTGTGTGCGGCGATGGTCGGTTGCGCGGCAGCGCCGCCGGCCCCGGGACCGTTGCGCGTACCTGCGGATCAATCGCTGATCAAAGAGCTGCACGCCACGGGCGTGCAAATTTACGAGTGCCAGCCGGCGAAAAATGATCCATCTCAATTCGAGTGGTCATTCAAAGCACCCGAGGCCAGCCTGATGACCAAAGGCGGCAGAAATGCCGGCAGGCATTACGCAGGCCCGACCTGGGAAGCCACCGATGGCAGCCGAGTGGTCGGCGAGGTGATTGCCAACAGTCCGAGCACGAAGCCCAATTCCATCGCGCAGCTGCTGCTGCGCGCGAAGGCGACCGCCGGTAACGGCATATTTACTCATGTGCAGTACATCCAACGCTTGAATACCGTGGGAGGCGGCGCACCCTCGATCGTCGGATGCGGCAAAGAGCAGGCCGGACAGCAGTTGCGGGCCTCGTATACGGCTGACTATGCATTCTATGGCGCGAAACATTGACCCCGATGCACGATGAGCCGATGGAACGGGTTCAATCAAAAATAGCCTATCTCGAGCAGGCGGTCGCCGAGATCAGCGATGTGGTATTCCGCCAGCACCGCGAAATTCAATCGCTGGAAGCGCAGCTAAAAGCGCTCAGAGAGCGATTGGCCGGCACGCAGTCCGACGAGCCGCGCAATTCAGAGCAGGAACGGCCGCCGCATTACTGATGCCATCAGCACGGGATCCAATCGACTGGATCGAAATGGCCGCCGGCCATGCGCAGCGCCCATTTCTGAAATTGCCGGACGGCCGAGATTTCAGCTATGCGGCGCTGCTCGAGCAATCCGGACGAATTGCCTCTGCTCTGGTTGAGCGCGGCGTCGAACCCGGCGACCGCGTGGCGGCGCAAATCGACAAATCCGCCGAGGCAATATTCCTTTACGTCGCCTGCCTGCGCTCGGGCGCGGTGTTCGTGCCCATCAATGTTGCGAATACTCCCAACGAGGTCGAATATTTTCTGCGCGATTCGCGGCCGCGGCTCGCCGTCATTCGGCCGCAGGATGAAGCATTGATCGCGCCGCCGGCGCGGCGAGCGCATGTCGATTGTGTTGATACGTTGGGCGCGGACGGCGGCGGCTCGTTGCTCGAGGCGGCCGGCCGGTCGGCCGCGAATTTCGTATCGCCACGCCTCGAGCCCGGCTCGATCGCCGCAATCATTTACACCTCGGGCACCACGGGCCGCGCAAAGGGGGCGATGCTGACCCGTGCCAACCTCGCATCGAATGCAGCCGTGTTGGCCGAAGCCTGGCGCTTCCGCGGCGACGATGTGTTGCTGCACACATTGCCCTTGTTTCACATTCACGGTTTGTTCGTTGCGATCAACACTGTGCTCGCCTCGAAGTCGAGCTTGTTCCTGTTGCCGAAATTCGACGCTGCCGAGGCGCTTGAATATTTTCCGCGGGCGACGGTCTACATGGGCGTGCCGACGCATTACACGCGCCTGCTGCAGCAAAGAAATCTCGCCAGAGAGACGACGGCGACGTTGCGACTGTTCGTGTCGGGTTCGGCACCGTTGCTGGCGGAGACGCACGGAGAATTTCTGCGGCGCACGGGACATGCGATTCTGGAGCGCTACGGCATGTCGGAGACCATGATGAACACGTCGAATCCCTACGACGGGATGCGATTGCCCGGTTCCGTGGGTCCGCCGCTGAACGGCATCTCGATGCGCGTGGCGAATGTCGAGACCGGTGCGGTCGAAACGGAGCCGGATGTCATCGGCGCCCTCGAGGTCAAGGGCCCAAATGTGTTCGCGGGTTACTGGCGCGATGAAGAGAAAACGCGCGGTGAATTCACCGCGGACGGCTGGTTCAAGACCGGCGATGTTGGGCGCATCGATCGCAACGGCTACGTGCACATCGTCGGGCGAGCCAAGGACCTGGTGATCAGCGGCGGCTACAATGTCTATCCCAAGGAGGTGGAAAGCGAACTGGACGCCGTGGAGGGCGTGCTGGAAAGCGCGGTGTTCGGTGTGCCACATCCGGATTTTGGCGAAGGCGTTACCGCCGTCGTCGTGGCCAAGCCGGGTGCGATCCTCTCGGAACAGGCAATCATTGAATTCGTCAAAACGCGTTTGGCACGCTACAAAGTGCCGAAACGCATCCTCCTGGTCGATGAACTGCCGCGAAACAGCATGGGCAAAGTGCAGAAAAATGCGCTGCGCGAAACCTTTGCGGCGATCTACAGCGCTTAAGAGAACGCCGCGACCGCGACTAATCGTTCGGCAGCAGCGTCACCATCGTCAAGGTGCGTGCGCCCAGCGTCGCGCCTCCTTCGGATTGGTCGATGACCACATAGAAGCTCCTCGGCTGAGCATGGCGGCCATTGCTCACGGGAATGCTCAGCGAAACACTGGATTTTCCATCCCCGATGTATGCGAGCTGCGGCACTACCGCTGAGAAGTCGGTGCCGGGTTTTGCGGTACCCGACTCGGTCCACCAAGTGAAGCTTGTCGATCCGCGTAAATTCCCTTTGCGATGCACGGTGACCTGCGCCGACGGTTCGCTCGTGCCAACTTCTACCGTGTCAGCGGCCAATTCGATCCTCGATGCACCCGTCCCAGCTGCCGAGGCGGCAGCGACCGGCGGAGCCGTGACCCGTTGTGCGGCCGCTGTGACCGGAGCAGTTGCTCGTTGGCCGACCGTTGCCGGCGGTGGCGCAGTTGCCGCCGGTGCAGTTGCCGCCGGTGCAGTTGCCGCCGGTGCAGTTGCCGCCGGTGCAGTTGCCGCCGGCGCCGCTGCTGCCGGGGCCGCTATCGGCGGAGCCGCTGCCGGCGGAGCCGCTGTCGGTGGGGCGGCTGCCGGCTGGCGGGCTGCTGACGAAGCAGTCAGTGCCGGTGCTGGAGAGGCGGCGCCCGGTGCGTGCTGCGAGGCCGGCACTGGAATGCGTGCAGGCGGCGGAGGTGCGGAGGCGATGGGGTGCTGACCGCGATCGGTGGACGAAGGCGGGGTTGTGGCGGTCTTGGCGCTGACGGACGGCGCCTCCATGTCCGCGGAAGGCCGCGCCGGACTGTCTGGCACGCGAACCGGCGCGGTCGAGTCGATGCTCGGCAGCGTGTCGCGATGACTGAGTAACCAATAGACGCCCGCCAGGACCAACACGACGCCGGCCACGATGCCCGCCGCCATTCGGGACCTCGATTCCTTGTGCGGGGGCGCCTCGAAATGATCGGTCAACGGTACCAAACGTTTGGCCGCGCCACGCAGGTCCATTTGACTCAGCCACTCCTGTACATCGGCCGGACGCCGCTCGCGCTCCCATTGAAGCGCGGCGCGCAGGGCCTGCCACTGCCGGCCGCTGAGACCAGCCGCGCGCCGCAGCTTCAGTCCCGAGTCCCGAGCCTCGATGGCCGTTTTCTTCGAGAATGGATGATCGCCCGACAGCAGCAAGTACGTCATGCTCGCCAGTGCGAACACATCATCCCGGGCGTCCGGGCGCTCGCCCTCGAGCACTTGGCAGCTGGCGTAGGCGGACGCCGCAAAGGGCAGCGTCTCATGGTCCGATGCTCCGGAGATCTGGCGTGATTTGTGCGAACCGCCGAAGCCCATGACGCGCAGTTCGCCGGCGCCGGTTATGAATATATTCCGCAGATTCAAGTCACCGTGGACGACGCCGCGGGAATGCGCATAGGCGAGGGCAATGCCGACATCGCGAATCACCGCCAACGCTTGCGTGCGATCCAACGGGGTCAGCTTTCTCACCTGCATTACGCGGCTGAGCGGCGCTCCCGTGAGCAGCTCCATCGTGAAAAAAACCAACGGACCATCGCGGTCAAACTCGAATACACGGACGATATTCGGGTGCGACAGCAGCTGCAGGGATTGAAACTCCCGACGCAGCTCGGCGAGCAATTCGGCTCGTTTGGCAACGGCCGCATGGAGCACCTTGACGGCCAATCGCTGGCTGCCGGGAGATTCCAAACGAAATTCATCCAGCACTTGGAACACTGTGCCCATGCTGCTCTGTCCGACGACGGCTTCAATCCGATAGCGGCGCCGCAGTACGCTTCCCGCCTTGGGCTCGAGGACCGGGTCCGACTGCGATTCATCGATGCGTGGATGGGCGTCGGTGTGCTCCGCACGGGCGGGGACCACAATTTCGCGCGCGACCGGGACATCGCCGCGTCCCAGCACGGATTCGGCAAGCGCGGTCTTGATCGTTTTGAATGCCTCGGTCTCGATTCGGCCGCGGCGATAGTATTGGTCCAGTTGCGACAGTACTTCCCACGTTCCCTCGGGATGGGAGCTGAATCGGCCCTGCATTGCCTGCAGAAATGCGCGTGCATCGCAGGTGCCGCCCGCCAGCGCGTCCAACCACGATTTAATGGCGTCTTCATCCGCCATGTCGGGTTGCTGAACTCCAGCTGGCCGCGTCGGGCTCATAGAGATCCTTTGTGTTACACGCTCGAGCCATTGTACCGATTGGACCGCTGCGAGGAATTACGATGGGATGATGCAGTGCACTTCCTTGTCCGTGCGCTCGCAATGAGGTAGGCGTCCAATCATGTCAAATCGTCGTGTAAGTTTTGCATTCGCTCTAGCGTCGCGCTCTGCGGCGGAAGAATCGATAGATCAATATACCCAGCACGACCAGCACGGTTGCCGCGGCCGCGGCAACCGCAATGAGCATTCGTATAGGATTCTCAATGACAAACGGTCCGGTCTCTGTGTAGAAGCCGTTGAATCCGCGCAGTGCTGCGGGCAGCGCCATGAGATCGGCCTTGGTCAGTTGCAATGCGTGCTCGTCGGGATGAAAGGTGGATTGCCAGGAGAACAATTCTCCGGCGCGATTTTTCTCGACGTGTCCGCCCAGCACATAGCTCACCGGCTTGTCGTTCAAAAATGCCGCCACGCTGCGCGCGCTCGCCTGGTAGGCAGTCAGGTCGTCGACCAAAAGGCGCCCCGGGAGCAGGAAATCGCCGGAGAAAACCAAGCCGGTATTGCGATCGTAATACACCAGCTGTGCCGGATGATGACCCGGCGCGGGCAACACATCGACGCTGCGATCGCCTAGGTCGAGCTGCGCGCTGCCGTTCGGCCAAGCGTCGAAGCCGAAGTATCTGCGCACATGTTGAAGATCCGCAGGCACCAACTCCACACCGCCGGAGCGCTCGAATTGCGGGTCGCCGGCGCGATGATCCAGGTGCCCATGACTATGCGCCACGATCAGCGGCATCTTTGCACCCGGCTCCCCCGGCAGGAGGCTCATGACCGTGGATTTCAACGGCATGAGGCTTGGATCGGCGATGTCGCCCGTGTCGATCAGCAGTGCTTGTTTGTTGCCGATCAAGAGGTACAGGAAGGGTGCTTCCCAGGTGGAGCAAAGATTTTGACGCAAGACGATGGTTTGCGCGTTGAAGCGATGCACCTCGATGGGCTCCCCCCGCCGGCCTGCACATGTCTTCGCGCCTGCGTCCCAAGGCGCTTCAAGCGAGCCGGATACCAAGTCAGCGGACCATGCAAGCAGGGGTGCCAGCAAGCAAGGGGCAAAAAAGCCGATCGGCGACAGTCTCATTCGCGGCACTCCTAGTGCAAAGCAAGGTTTCGCGCGGGGCGTCGGGCGTTGGCGTGCTTTCGTGCCATGACGAGAAAATCGTCGAGTGCGGCCGAGGCGCGCCGGCGATCGCCGGTACTCATGACTTCGATGAGCAAGCCGTCGAAAACTGCGACGATCAATGTCGCCAGAGTCGTGGATCGCTGCGACGGCTTCAATGCCGCCTGCACCAACTCGAGCCAATTGAGGGCATTGCGCTTCAAGTATCTGCCGTAGGTTCTATGGTCTTGTGCGGCGAGAATCTGCAATTGATAAAGCACGCGAAGCTGCGGGAAGTTGGGCTCCTTGAGCGCCCAGTCCCAGAACAGCCGCAGGGGTGCGGGACGAGCGGCGCCGGAATCGCCCGCCAACAACTCCGCGAGGGAGCGCTGCAGCCGCGCCTGCATCTCATCCAACGCTTCGATCAGCAACCGCTCTTTTGAGCCAAAATGAAAGATCAACAGCCGCGCGCTGGTTCCCACCGCGGCGGCCATCGGGCGCAACGACAGATCGGCGACGCCATGCCTGATCAAGTAGGCGATGAGATTTTCCAGCAGGACTGCCTTGCGGGTCGGCACGCCGCAATCCTATAATGTAACGACTGTTACATTCAAGGGTTGTGCGCGGCGGTCGAATTGATATCGGGCGGGATGCGGACATACAATCCAGGCATTTCCAGGACCTTGCCATGCTCGATCTGTCACTGGCCATCGGCCACCATCTAGTGATCTTCGCCATCTTTGGAATAATTTGCGCTGAATTTTGGGCGGTTCGTCCCGGTATGAGCGAAGCGGCGGTCGCGCGCATAGCATCGCTCGACCTGTGGTATGGAATCCTCGCCGGGGCGATCCTGGTGATCGGGTTCTGCCGAGCGATCTTCGCCGCCAAGGGATGGCCTTACTATTCCCACAACGCGTTCTTTTGGGCCAAGCTCGGTACGTTCGCGATCATCGGATTGTTGTCGCTGCCGCCGACCCTGGCTTTCGTGCGGTGGCGAAAATCGGGCCTGCAGCCCGGCGAGGCGGACATACGGGCCGTCAGGCGGTATGTGCATGCGGAGCTGGGACTGTTCTTCTTGTTGCCTGTCTTTGCGGCGGCAATGGCGCGGGGGTACGGACAATTCTAGTTTTGCCACCGCTGCCGCGGTTATCAGGGAACCTGAGAGCGCTCCGCAAGTTCAAAGCCTCATTCGCGACCCGCGTGACCAAGGATCTCATCTAATGGATCAGAAAGCTGCCCCGCCGCTCCACGAGCAACACGCGAGGTATCAGCCGGCCGCGGCTGTGCGGGAGTTACCCGTGCCGCTCCCGCTGGACCCCGCGATGCGGGCCGCTCGAGAGACCATCAGCGCAAGCTCAGCTTGGATTCGTCCGCTGCAGCAGGAAATGGCGCGGGTTATCGTGGGTCAGAGACAATTGTTGGACCGGCTGCTGATTGCGCTGCTCACGAATGGACACGTTTTGCTGGAAGGCGTGCCTGGTCTGGCCAAGACGCTCGCGTTGAAGACGTTGGCGAGCTGCATCGCGCTGCATTTCAAGCGGCTGCAGTTCACGCCCGATATGCTTCCCGCCGATATCGTCGGGACGATGATTTACAACCCGCAGGACGGCGCATTCCGCACGAAGCAGGGGCCAATTTTCAGCAATCTCATCCTTGCCGATGAAATCAACCGGGCGCCTGCGAAGGTGCAAAGCGCGCTGCTGGAAGCCATGCAGGAGCGCCAAGTGACGATCGGCGATGAGACTTACCCGCTGCCCAATCCCTTCTTGGTGCTGGCGACGCAAAATCCCCTGGAACAGGAGGGGACTTATCCGTTGCCGGAGGCTCAAATCGACCGGTTCATGATGAAGGTGATCGTGACCTATCCGAACCGCGCCGATGAGCGCGCGATCCTCGACGCCATGGCAACGACCGAGGCCATGCTCATTCCGCGGGCGGTGGTCAGCGCCGCGCAGATCGTCGAGGCTCGGCATGTTGTCAATGCATTGTATGTGGATGACAAGATACGCGACTACATCGTGGATCTGGTGCTTGCGACCCGTCCGCCCATCGCGGCGTCCTTGAATTTGAACGGCTACATCCAGAACGGCGCCTCGCCGCGCGCCACCATCGCATTGACGCTCGGAGCGCGCGCCATGGCGTTCTTGAACGGCAGGCATTTCGTCATTCCGCAGGATGTCAAATCAATCGCGCTCGATGTGCTGCGTCATCGCGTCTCGGTTACATACGAAGCAGAGGCCGAGAATATCTCCTCCGAGGATGTCATCGAGAAGATACTCAATACTCTGCCGGTGCCGTAATGGCGCAGGAGGGCGCCAAGTCCCACAAAGCCATCATGAGCGGCATGCGCCAGCTCGAGATCCGCACGCGGCGCATGGTCAATGACAGCCTGGCGGGATCGTATCATTCGGTGTTCAAGGGCCGGGGCATGGACTTCGATGAAGTACGCGAATACAGTCCCGGCGACGAAGTACGAACCATCGATTGGAATGTAACCGCGCGCGCCGGCAGACCCTTCGTCAAGAAATTCACCGAAGAGCGCGAACTGACCATCTTTCTGCTGGTCGACATCAGCGCATCCGGAAATTTTGGATCGAGCGCCTTGAGCAAACGGGACCTGGCCGCGGAACTCGCGAGTGTCCTGGCGTTCTCCGCCATTCGCAACAGCGACAAGGTCGGCCTGCTGCTTTATACCGACCGTGTCGAACGATATTTGCCGCCAAAGAAGGGCCGCCGTCACGTCTTGCGCGTCGTCAGGGATATCCTCTATCACACGCCCGAGGCCATCGGTACCGATACGGTCAAGGCGCTCGACGTCGCGAACCGGCTGCTGCACCGGCGCGCGGTCGTTTTTCTCATTTCAGATTTCGAGACGCCGAAGGATTCCGCCGCTACCCGCCTCGAGCTGCGCCGTGCCATGCGCCGCACGAATCGCCGTCACGACCTGATTGCGGTGCACATCGAGGATCCTCGCGAGAAGGAGCTTCCCGACGTGGGTATCGTCGCGCTGGAGGATGCGGAAAGCGGCGAAGTGATCGAACTCGATACCGCCAGTCCCAAAGTCCGAAGGCGCTTCAAAGAACTGTCACTGGAAAGGGGACGGCGGCTGGTAAGCGACTTTCGTTCGGAAGGCATCGACACCCTGCAATTGCAGACGGATGCGCCCTACATGCCTGCTCTACAGCGATTCTTCAAGACCCGGGAGCGCCGGCGCGCATGAGGCGACGGGTCTTCCGCAGGCGCGCCTCGAGGGCTGCTGCTTTGATTGCATTGATGGTCGCGACGGCGGTGCATGCCGCGCCCGTGGCGGAGGACATTCGGGACATACGCGGCCCAAAATACATCCTGCCCGACTGGTTTCTGCCCGCGCTCATCGGCGGCGCTGTGCTCATCGCCCTGAGCATCTACGGCTTGTGGCGTTGGCGCCGCCACCGCGCCGCGCCGATTTTGTTGCCGCACGAGATTGCGTTGCGGCGTCTGGAAGACATCCGCGCGCTCATGCAGCCAGCCAGTGCGCGGGAATTCTCCACCGCCGTATCGGACATCGTCCGCCGCTACATTGAGCAGAAGTTTGATGTCACGGCTACCCGTCGAACCACGGAAGAGTTCTTGCGCGAGCTGCTGGAGAGTTCCAGCGCAGCGCTCGCCCGTCATCGAGGACTGCTCGGAGAATTCCTCCAGCAATGCGACTTCGTGAAATTCGCCGCGCTGTCGCTGACCTTGCAGAACATGGAATCGCTGCGCCAAAGTGCGCGCGCATTCGTCCTGGCAACCGCCGAGCCGGAGGCAACACCTTCCGCCGAGAAGACTCATGACTCGATTCCTGCAACCTGAGTGGCTGTGGTTGCTGGCGCTGCTGCCGATTGTGCTGCTGTGGCGAGGACGGCGCGGTCCTGTTGCGGCCATTGAATACTCCGATGTCAGCCTGGCGCGCGAAGTGGCCCGGCGCGGCCGCAGCCGAATCGGCATTTTGATCTGGCTGCTGCCGATTCTGGCGGGCGCTTTGATGATAGTCGGGCTGGCGCGGCCGCAGCGCGCCCACGGCCGCACGGAAGTGACCGCCAACGGCATCGATATCGTGCTCGACCTGGACGTCTCGGGTTCAATGCAGGCGCTCGATTTCCAGATTGACAATCGCCGCGTGAATCGCATTGAAGTGGTCAAAGCCGTGGTCTCGAAATTCATCGATGAACGGCCCGACGATCGCATCGGCATCATCGCCTTCGCGGGCGCCCCTTATCTCGTCAGCCCCATCACGCTCGATCACGACTGGCTGCAGCAAAATCTCGAGCGGGTCACCGTGGGCGGCGCCGACGACGGCACGGCGATCGGCTCAGCCATCGCGGCCAGCGTCAACCGACTGCGCCTGACACAGGCCAAGTCAAAACTTGTGATTTTGCTGACCGACGGCGTGAACAACACGGGCAAGATTTCTCCCATCGCCGCCGCCGAGGCGGCGCGGGCCATGGGCGTGAAGATTTATACCATCGGCGTGGGCGTGCGCGGGGATGCACCCATCCCGGTCAGGGATGCGGCTGGAAATGCCCGTTTGGTCATGGCCAAGGTTGACGTCGACGAGAAGACGCTTCAGACCGTGGCCGAGGAGACGGGCGGAAAATTCTATCGCGCAACGGACACGGATTCATTGCAGCAGATTTACCAGCAGATCAATCGTTTCGAAAAGACGGCGCAAACGGTGCATAAATTCGAGCATACCGAGGAGCTTTATCGGTGGGCGCTCATTCCCGCGCTGGGCATTCTCGGCTTGAGCCTGTTGCTGCAACAGACACGCCTGCGGAGGCTGCCGTGAAATTTGCCAGCCCCTGGTGGCTGGCGGCGGGGTTGGCGGCTGCCGTTGCACTCCTTTGGCTGTGGCGCCGCTACGACGCGCGCCAACACGCTGCGCTTGCCAAATTCGTGTCGGCGCATCTGCGCGATCAACTGACCCGGTCGATATCACCGGCTCGGCGCCGGCTACAGCGCGGCTTGTTCCTGGGTGCGATGCTGGGTCTGTTCGCCGCGCTTGCGGGTCCGCAAGTGGGATTCCACTGGGAGCAAGTCAGCCGGCGCGGCAATGAAATTATCTTTGCGATCGACACGTCGCGCAGCATGTTGACGCCCGACGTCAAGCCGAATCGGCTCACTCGCGCGAAACTTGCGATCGATGATTTCGCCAAGAAATTGGAGGGCGATGCCGTGGGTATCGTGGCGTTCGCCGGCACCGCTTTTCTGGCCTGTCCGGTCACGCTGGACTATGGGGCCTTTCATGAGTCTTTGGGCGCCATCGATACCAACACAATTCCGCGCGGCGGCACCAATATCTCGAGTTCGATCCAAACTGCGCAGGTCGCGCTGCGCCGCCGCCCCGGCAGCGATAAGATATTGATTCTGGTGACCGATGGCGAGGATCTGGAGGGCAGCGCCTTCGAGGCCGCTGAGGCGGCAGCCAAGGCGGACGGACTCAAAATCTACACGGTGGGCGTGGGAACGGCAGCCGGAGATTTGATCCCGATCTCTCCTCAACAAGGCGGCGGATTTGTGAAGGACGATACCGGCGCGTTCGTCAGATCGCGGCTCGATGAGCAGGGCCTTAAAGCCATCGCGGGTGCGACGGGCGGATTTTACGTGCCGCTGGGAACCCAAGCCGAAGGTTTGGAATTGATATTCCAGACCGTTCTGGGTTCGATCGCAAAGCACGAACTGGCGTCGCGGCAGCAGAAAATATACATCGAGCGCTATCAATGGCCGCTGGCAGCCTCTCTCGCGATGCTGCTGTGCAGTCTGCTCATTGGTTCGCGCCGTCGGGGCAGGGCGCCGGTCTTGGCGGTTGCCGGCGCGCCCATGGCGTTGTTGCTGCTGGCTCTCTGGCTTCCCGCCGTGCACGCGGCGTCGTTACTCGATCCGAAAGGACCGGTAGTCGAATATAACGCCGGAACGTCGGAGTACCGGGCCGGACAATTTCCCCAAGCCGCTCGATCGTTCCAGCAATCAATCAGCCACGCGCTATCCGAGGACCCGAAGCGACTGGCCATCCAGGAAGACGCCTATTACAACCTCGGCAATACGCTGTACCGGGCCGGACAAAAGACCGAGCAGACCGCCCCGCAGGAAACTCTGCAGAAATGGAACGATGCGGTAAAGGCCTACGAAACGGCGTTGCAATTGCGCGCGGATGATGCCGACGTCAAATTCAATCGCGACTTGGTGAAGCGCAAGATCGCGCAATTGCAGCAGCAGCAGAATCAAAGCAAGCAGAATAAAAATCAGGATCAAAGTCAAAACAAGGATCAAGGTCAAGGCAAAGATCGAAGCCAAAGCAAAGATCCAAGTCAGAACAAAGATCCAAGTCAAAACAAGGATCAAAATCAAAGCCAAGACCCGCGCCAGAACCAACAAAACAAAGATCCGGGGCAGCCGCCCAAGCAAGAACCAAGACAAGGCCAGGGCCAGGCGCCGCCGCAACCAAACACCGGCGAATCAAACCGCGGTGAGCCACCCAACGCCGGTGAGCCCCCCAACGCCGGTGAGCCCCCCAACGCCGGTGAGCCCCCCAACGCCGGTCAACCGCCCAGCGCCGGTCAACCGCCCAGCGCCGGTCAGCCGCCCAGCGCCGGTCAGCCGCCCAATACCGGTCAGCCACAAGGCGAAGGTGACGAGGCGCGCGGCGCAGACAATCAGCGTCTTCCCGGACAGATGACGCGCGAAGAAGCGCGCGAGCTTCTGGATTCGGTAAAAGGGGACGAGCATCAATCCCTGGCGATTCCGCGGGCGCAACGCGGCGCCGTGCAGCCGCCGGACAAGCCCTTTAAGAACTGGTGATGAGCGGTTACCTGCGCCTCGTTCGGCTGATGACTGCGGTGGTGCTGGGTACTTTCGCCACGGCGGTCGCGCTCGCTGACGACCCTCTGGTCTACGCGACCATTCAGCCCGCGCAAATCGCGCTGGGCGAATCCGCGCAGCTTACGATCACAAATCTCGGCGACACGACCAGCCCCATCACGCTGCCCGTGGTGTCCGGATTGAAATTTGAAATTATCGGGCGCACGCGTGAAATCCAACTCATCAACGGAACGACGCTGCCTTCATCGTCGATCGTGATGCGGGTGACGCCGCAAATCGCCGGCATTTTCACGATTCCGGCCGTAACGCCCAAAGCCCAGCCCCTCGTGCTGCAGGTCACCGCGGCCTCGGGGGGCATCAGTTCCGCGCAGACCTCGCCCGGCGCGCCGATTCCGCCGCCCATTCTCTCGGGAGGTTCGATACCCAAGGGCATTCACCTGACCGACGACGGATCCGCCTATGTGCGCCTGAGCATCCCGAAGCGGGAAGTATATGTCGGCGAAAGCGTTCCGGTGGACATCGAAGTAGGCATGCGTTCCGGATTCGTGTCTTCGCTGAATGGCTTGCCGAGGCTTACCGACGACAACTTCGCGCTCAACAACCTGTCGCATCAACCCGAACGGACGGAAAAGCTGATCAGCGGAGAACAATTTGTCGTGTTCACGTGGCGCAGCATTCTCGCCGTGGTCAAGCCGGGCACTTTCGCGCTGTCGGCCGAGGCGCCCCTCACCGTGAAAATAAGAACGCGGCCCAGACGGGAATCCGCGCTGGACGATCGGTTCGGCGATCCTTTCTGGCAGAATTTATTCGGCGCAACCGTGCCCAAGGACATCAACGTCAAAAGTCCCCCGCAAGAGTTGAAGGTGCTGGAGTTGCCGACGGAAGGCCGTCCCGCGGATTTTCACGGAGCCATCGGCACGTTCAGTATCGCCAGCGATGTGTCGCCCGCCAAAGCCGACGTCGGCGATCCCCTGACCCTGCGCATGCGCATTACGGGGTCCGGCAATTTTGACCGTGTCGACAGCACCATGCTGGACCATGTCGATCAATGGAAGACGTATCCGCCGAAATCCTCGTTCAATACCAGCGACCCCGTGGGGTTCAGCGGCATGAAGACCTTTGAGCAGCCGGTGATCGCATCGAAACCCGGTGCCCAAGAGCTTCCAGGATTGAGCTTCAGCTATTTTGATCCGAATACCCGGCGCTATGAGACAGCTCGCAGCGCTTCCTTGAGCGTGTCGATTTCACCGTCGCTCGCCGATAGTCTCACGCCGCCGCAGTCGGCCGGGAATGCAGCGCCCGAGAGTCGATACGCCGCCGGACTGCGCCCCGATCATGTCAATACCGCAACGCCCGCGTCTTCTCTCATCCCGCCGTACTTGCAACCCAAGTTGCTTGGAATTCCGTCATTCATCGTGCTGGCGTTTGCAGCAGGGTGGGCGGGCGCGAGGCGTCGCCGGGCTTTAAGCCGCAGCGAGCCTGCTGATCGGCCCTCGTCTCGGGCCGCCAAGCGCGTGCTGGCGCAGATGCAAGCCGCAGCGCGCACTGGGAACGCCGCCGGATTTTTTGATGCGGCGCGAACGGCGTTGCAGCCCCTGTTGGCGACGCGCTGGCAGATCGAGCCGGAGGACGTCACGACCGCCGAAGTGGCGACTCGTGTCGGGACACAGAATGATCTTCACCAGTTGTTTGCCCTGGCGGATGAATCGAAATATTCCGGACGTGAACCTAGTGCCATCGATTTTGCACGATGGCTCCGCGTCGTCCCACTACTTTTGTCGAATGGGAAATCCACGTGAGAGCAGGGGCTGCGTCGTTGGTTCTGTGCCTGCTGATCGGCGCTGTGCAAGTGCATGCCGACTCGGATCCGAGCGGTTATTCTGCCGCCGATCTCTACAACCTCGGGAATTCCTATGCGCGCATGGGTAAGCCGGGAATGGCGATTCTGAACTACGAACGCGCCAGCCTGCTTTCGGCCAACGATGCGGATATCGATGCCAATCTGCAATACGTTCGCGCTTCCGCCCATTTGCCCGGCGGGAAGCGCGGTAGCTTCGATCGTATGGCCAGATTCGCCAGTCCATTCCTGCTGTCATGGATAGGGGTGTTCGGGTTGGGCGTAGTCGGCGCAAGCATGATCGCCGCGCAGTTGTCGCCGCGGCATCGGCTTTTGCGGCGCGGCGCCATGCTGCTGGGCTTGTCGATGCTCGGTTTGACGATCTGCAATGGGCTTGCGTTGTGGCCGATATTGCACGAGGGAGTCATCATCACCGCCGCGACCCCCGTTCGCGTATCGCCGGTACCCATGGGCGATCCCCTATTTACCCTGCCGGAGGGTGAAACGGTGAAAATTGCGGCGGAGCACGAGTCCTTCGCGCTCATTGAAACGCGCGCGGGCCGCACCGGCTGGGTGGCGCACCCAAATCTCGCGCCGATCGTGCCGCGGAAACAAGCCGTCGTGCCGCCTGAATGAGTGGAGGCCCGTCCGGCTGCTAGTGCGGTCGGTGCTGCTTCGGCGCACCGGTGTGAAGCGGCAGTTTGGTTGAGCAGTCGTCTGTTTTTCGCAGGGGGCCGCGGCCGTCCCGCGGATTCGTGATGCCGTCTTCCTGCAAATTCCTTTTGGGCTCAGGGCGCGATGAATCAGTTGCTTTGTCCGGCATCGGAAGTCTCCAATGTGGTTTAGAGGATGAGGCCGTTGCGCAGTGCGTACGCAGTCATGTCTGCATTACTGTTGAAATTCATCTTTTCCAAAATGCGCGAGCGATAAGTGCTCACGGTTTTTACGCTCAAACTCAATTCGTCGGCGATTTCTCCCACGCCGGTCCCTGCCGCCAGTTTGCCGAATATCTGGAATTCTCTGACGGATAGCCGCTCGTGCAGCGGCTGATTTTGATCATGCGCCGATTCGAGGTCGGCCGCCATGGATTCCGCCAGCGAAGCACTCACGTAGCGGCGCCCGACAAGTACGGTGCGCACGGCCTTGAGCAACTCCTCAGGCGAGCCGCCCTTGGACAGGTAGCCGCTGGCACCCGCGCGCAGCACGTTTCGCGCATATTGAGCTTCCGGCAGTCCGCTCATGATCAGCACACGAACTTTTGGAAAGCCGCTGGTCACATGCTTCAAAATATCCAAACCGCTGCGGTCGGGCATGTGGATGTCCATCAGCAGCAAGTCCCATTCCTGCCGGCGCAGCTGATCCAGGGTTTCATTGCCGCTCGCGGTCTCGCCGATTTCCGTAATGCCGGCCTCAGCCTCGAGGAATTGCTTGTAGCCTGCCCTGACCACCGCATGATCGTCAGCAATGAGTACTCGCGACATTTTAATATCCCGTTTTGTTGGAAATCCCCGTGAACTTATGCTCCCACGGTTCCTTCCGGTGCAAGGCCGAAGCACTTGACCGGGCGTGAGGATCGTCCTACAGGGGATTGTCCCGGGTATAGCGATTCACCCAGTTGACCTCCCAAGTCCTGCCGCCATCGGCGGAGAAGGCCTGCTCCGATTGGGCTGTGTTCGGCGTGATTCCCCAGATGGAAAAACGCACCAAGAGGCTTCTGCCCCCGATGCTCTCCTGGTCGTAGAAGTCACCACGGCCATTGCTGAACTCGCCGACTCCGGGTATGCCAAGAATTCCCACGCCGGGCGTGGCGAAGTCCAAGTACCATTGGTGTGCGGTCGGGTTGTACCAACGCAGGGACAGCAGTTCGATCGGCCCCGCGGGACCGTCGGCCTTGAACTCGGCAAGATTGGCTCGGCCGCCCCAAATCTCCTTCACGACGGTAACGCCATCCATATCCACCCAATCGTTCGAGCCGGTCAATGGGTGCAACAAGCGTGAGGAGTGCGTTTTCCATTTTCCCAGGTCAAAGTCGAAGTCATGCTGTCCGTCGCGCAACGCCCCGGGGGTTTGCGAGGCAGCGGCGGTGAAGACGCAGACAGCCGCCAATGAACTCCACACCACGCGCTGCCGGGCGACACCACTCATTGCTTTTCTCGCGTCAGGTTGGCGATGAATGCCGCCGCCCACGTCTTGCCGCCGTCCGCCGAGTAGGATTCCTCGAAGTGATGCGAGTCCGCTGCGATGTCCGACCAAACGGCGCGCACCAGGATCGAACGGTCATTTACCGTGTCCGAAGCGAAGAGTTCGCCGCGGCCGTCCTTGAAGGCGCCTATCAGCGGCGGATTAAGAATGCCGCTCTTGCTGTTGACAAAGGACTGGCTCCATTGATGCGCCTGAGGATTGTAGAGAAACAGCGTCATGCCCTCCCAATGCCCATTCGGGCCGTCCGCCTCGATCTCTTCCAGCTGCGCGCGCCCGCCCCAGACTGTCCGAACCGTCACCGTGCCGTTAAGTTCGATCGATTGGGTCGAGCCCGACAGCGGATCGAGGATTCGCTTGATATGGGTCTTCCAGGTGCCAATGTTGAAATCGAAATCATGCTGTCCGTCCCGCGCTTCCTTGGGCGGCTGCGCGGCCTCGCTCGATGCGTTCAAGGGCAACGCCCAAACAGCGGCCGAGGCCAGGGCGCCGATCGCGATGCTTTTCAAGAGCTTCATTGTGGTCTCCATAGAATTTCGGGCTAAAAGTCGGCCATCGCGCTCGGGCGGCGCTAAGCTGTCGTCGATGACATTTTCAGATGACCGCGTCCCTTCACTGAAGGGCCACTTGGGGAAAAATTAATTGGGCCACCTTCGTTCCCTGCGCAGACGGGCGGTCGCCCCATTGTTCGAGATCAAGCTTGACCTCAAGGCTCACGGCTCACGGGATACTGCCCGCACCCTGCATCGGGAGCTGAAAGCGGCGATCTTGGATGGGCGTCTTGCAGCGGGAGCCAAATTGCCGCCCACCCGACAGTCCGCGACCTTCTTCGGGGTTTCTCGAAATACCGCAGCGGAAGTGTACGAAAGATTGGTGACCGAAGGATTCGCAGTCGCACGCCACGGGGCGGGCACCTACGTGGCGGAGAAAATCTCATCGGATCCGGCATCTGCCCGAATTGCCGATGAACCAAGCGGGCATCGCCTCAACGAGTTTTGGTTGCGTTCTGACGTGACGGCGGCCATGAACTTTTGGCGCGACTCGCCCGAGTCGACGCCGCTCCCGCGCAGAGGCTCGCTCGTCGATTTTCGCCCGGCCATGGTCGATTCGCGGCTCTTTCCGTTGGACGTTTTTCGGCGCGTCAGTGCCAAGCAGTTACGCGGGCTCGAACGAAGACCGGCGAGCTATAAGAGTCCGCAGGGAAACCAAGGCAACTACCATCTCCGCAAGGCCATCACCAAGCACATCGCAGTCACCCGAGCGGTGGCCTGCCGGGCAGAGGACATTCTCGTCACGTCCGGAGCGCAGCAGGCATTCGATCTGCTTGCCAGGGCGCTCGTCACGCCCCATGCAACCACCGTGGCCCTGGAGGATCCGGGCTACCCGCCGATGCGCGTCGCGTTTGCCGCGGCGGGTGCGCAACTCACCGCCGTCGGGGTCGATCAGGAAGGCTTGATCATCGAGCAGTTGCCGTCCGATGTGAGGGTGATTTGTGTGACTCCGTCCCATCAATTCCCGCTCGGCGTGACCATGTCCATGCGCAGGCGCGAGGCACTGATCCAATTCGCGCGCGAACGCGGCGCCATCATCATCGAGGACGACTACGACGGGGAATTCCGCTATGAGGGCAGCCCGTTGCCGGCGCTGCGCACCGCTGCAGCCGCCGACGTGGTCTTCTACGTCGGGACATTTTCGAAGTGCATGCTGTCGGCGCTGCGGTTGGGGTTCATCGTTGCCCCAAGCTGGGCGATCAAGACCCTAACCGCCGCGAAGAACTGTTTGGATTGGCATTGCTCGACGCCGGTGCAAAGCGCGGTGGCGGATTTCATAGCGGAGGGTCACTTGACGCGCCATGTCCGCAGAATGCGCGCCGTCTACGGGCAGCGCCGTCAGCTGCTGTTAGAGTCCATGCGGGACCGGTTCAGCGAGTGGCTGGACCCGATTCCGTCGTTTTACGGCATGCACATTGCCGCGCTGGCGCGCACCGCGATTGATCTCGAGGCGGTGGCGGAGGCACTCCTGCAGCAACAGGTCAAAATGCATACATTGAGCCGATACTTTCTCGGGCCGCAAACCAAGAGAGGCCTCGTGTTCGGCTACGGGACCGTTGACTTGCCGGAGATTCGCCGCGGGCTGTCTGTGCTGCGAAAAGTTCTGCAAGACTGACGCCGTCATGCGACACGCCGCACGGTGTAGGAATTACACAGCAGTGGGGGCGACGGCACCTTGCGCAACCGTGTAAAGTCCCATTGGAAGGGGTGCTGAGCCACGTGACAGATCCCGCAACAAAAAGTACGCGCGCCGCATCGCAAGCCAAGACCGCCCAATTAGGCTTCCTGCGGCAGCTGTCCTTGATGATCCAGGCGATCTCGAGCTCGCCCGTGGGCAAGAAGATCGTGATTTTGTCGGTCGAGATCATCGCCGTCATCATGGTGACAGCCTACGGACAGATTCGCCTCAACCGCTGGAATAAGCCGTTCTACGACGCACTGTCGCGGCGCGACTTTCGCGAATTCCTGTTCCAGCTCGGCGTCTTCTTCCTCCTTGCCGGATGCATCCTCGCTCTCAATGTGCTGCAGCGATGGCTCGGAGAGATGCTGCAAGTCCGATTACGGGAGGGCCTGGTACGGAGTCTGTTGCGCGACTGGCTGAGCTCACGCCGGGCATTCTGGCTCGCCAATGCCGGCTCGATGGGCGTCAATCCAGATCAGCGCATTCACGAAGATGCCAGAAAGCTTTGCGAGCTCTCGGGCAGCTTGGGGATTGGCTTGTTTCAGGCCTCCATCCTGTTCGGTACGTTCGCCGGTGTTCTTTGGGGACTGTCGAGCACCTTCAGCATCCATTTCGTAGACCGGGATTACGCGATCCCCGGTTTCATGCTGTGGGCCGCCATTCTCTACGCAAGCGCCGGTTCGCTGCTGAGCTATTGGGTCGGCCGCGGCCTCATCAATCGGAATGCCGAACGCTATGCCCGTGAAGCCGACCTGCGTTTTTCGCTGGTGCGCGTGAATGAGCATGTCGATGCCATTGCACTTGCCGCAGGCGAGCATGACGAGCGGCGCCGCATCGAACGGCGTCTGGTGGACGTGCTTCGCGCGACTCGCCGCATCGTGTGGGGCCACACCCACCTCGAATGGGTCACCGCCGGGTTCGGGTGGATCACCCAAATTGCGCCGATACTGGTGGCCGCGCCGCTGTATTTCGCCGGGAAGGTATCATTCGGCGGCATGATGATGGCCGCGGCGGCGTTCAACCAAGCGCAATCATCGCTGCGCTGGTTCGTTGATAATTTCAGCGCGATCGCCGATTGGCGCGCGACTTTGCTGCGTGTCGCGAATTTCCGCCAGGCCGTCATCACCACGGATGAGCCTCGAGGCTTTGAGAGCCGGATCGTGTACGAGGAGGGCGATCCCGGCAAAATCAGGATTGAAAATCTCCAAAGCGTCTCCTCCGCGCACGCCGACATGCTCAAAGAGTCAAAGGTGGTCATCGAGGCCGGTGCGCGTGTATTGGTGCTCGGCGCGCCGGGCACGGGCAAGACGCAGCTGTTCCGCGCATTGGCGGGCCTGTGGCCCTGGGGTTCGGGCCGCATTATTCGCCCCCGAGGCGAACAAATGTTCTATCTGCCGCGCGGCACGCCGTATCTGCCTCGGGGCAGTCTGCGAGAAGTGCTGGCTTACCCCTTGAAGGCGGAGAATTTCAGCGCCGATGCTTTTGCCCGGTCCCTGTTTCGCCTGGGGCTCGAGCGGCTCGCACCGCTAATCGATGAAAATCGCCGTTGGGATCGAGAGCTGAGCCAGGATGAGCAACTCTGCCTGGTATTTGCGCGAATGTTGATTCAGACGCCGCCCTGGGTGCTGATCGACGGTACTTTCGGCCTGCTCGATGACGATGTGCTGGAACTGGTCATCGATGTCTTTACCAAGGAATTGAAAACTACCGGGATCATCCATATCGGCGGTCCCGGGGAAGCCCATGATCTGTTCTCGGCGGTACTGCATCTCATCAAAGCACCCAGGGCATCCTCGGCGGCGGACGAACACATCGGGGATGTCGAGCGGGCGGCGTCGCGTGTCGAGCGCGGGAAATCGCCATGAGGAAGACAACGCCGCGAATTCGGACAACCGGCGCATTTCGAATCATGATGGGGCTGCTTTGGATACTGCTATCCCTTGCGGTTGCGCCGGCCAGGGCAGCGCAGGATTTTGATTTTCGGGTCCCGTCAACACCCTCGGACGCGGCCGCCGCTGCCGCCTTGACCGATCTGGCGTCGCGGCTCATTCCCGTCTATCAGGATCCTGACCCCGAGCGCTACCTGGCAAATCTATCCGCGCTGCAGATGGCGGTCGGCGACTATGGGGCTGCCGACATCTCGCGGCAATCGCTGCGTGAGCGGCGGCGAAAATCAGATTTCGGACACCCGGTTAGCCGAGCACTGGTGTTCGACATCTACGCTCATGCCAAGGCGCTCGAGATCGAGAATAAGGTTACCTTTGCCGAGGCATTCACCGCGTCATACCGAGAAACGATCCGACACCTCGATGATCGCGACGCCTTCGCGGTCACGCGCTGGCTGGGTACCTCGCCCATGATCTACAGGGACGCGCTGCAAAAGGCATTCGATCAGTATCGAGCCAAAGACCGCCTTGACGAATCCGAGGCGCTTGACCTTATCTCGAAATATATCGCATTTGATGCTTATAAAACTTTTGGCTCGCTGGTGGTTTTGCTCAATGCGGAAGATGATCATCGGCGCTTCGCCACCGAGAGCGGTATCGTCATTCAAGCGGCGGACGGCGCCAGCATTTCCGTCACGGTCATTCGCCCGAGCAACATGAGCAAGGCGCTGCCGGCGTTGCTGGAGTACACGGAGCGCGATGCGCAGAACTCCACCAAGGAAAGTGCCGCCCGCGGCTATGCGGGCGTCGCCTACAGCGCCGAAAAAAGAAAGTCCGCCGCGGGGATCGATCCATTCGAATTCGCCGCTGCCGATGCACGCCAGGTGATCGATTGGATCGCCAAACAAACTTGGAGCGACGGGCGCGTGGGAATGTACGGGGACGCCTTTGGCGGATATGTGCCGTGGGCGGCCGCCAAGAAGCTGCCGGCCGCGCTCAAGGCGATCGCCACGTCGGTATCGGTGGCGCCGGGAGTAAGCATCCCGATGGCGGGCAACATCTTCCAAAATGCGGCATATGCATGGTCATTGCAGATGGCCGACGCCGCTCAAAGTCCTGACGAGGCGGATGCGGCTCCGTGGCGAGCACTGGATGAGAAATGGTATCGGAGCGGCAGACGTTATCGCGACCTGGGGCGCGTGTACGGAACGCACAATCCAGTCTTCGTTCGCTGGCTAAATCACCCGAGCTATGACGCGTATTGGCAGAATTTCGTTCCCTACCAGAAGCAATTTGCGCATGTCGATATCCCGGTCTTGACCATGACAGGCTACTTCGCCGCAAGCGAACCCGCCGATCTGTACTACTTCACTCAGCATCATCGATACAATCCGCACGCCAACCATACGTTGCTGGTCGGCCCGTACGACGAAGCGATGCTGCGGCTTGGAGCATCAGCCAGCCTTCATGGCTATCAAGTCGACCCTATCGCCCTGATCGATTTTCGCGACCTGCGTTATCAGTGGTTCGATCATGTTTTCAAGGATGCCCCGCTGCCGGCTTCATTGTCCGACCCCGTCAATTACGAGGTGATGGGTGCAAACGAATGGCGGCACGCGCCGTCGCTTGATGCAATGGGGGATGGATCGCTGAGATACTATCTGGAGGCAGCGGCTCCCGGCGTGAATCAGCACCTGAGCTTGCATAAGAAAACGAAGGAAGCGTTCGTCGAACAGACCATGAGTTTTGTAGATCGCAAGGACGCTGCGTGGACGCCGCCCACGGATCTCATCAGCAGAAGTCTTGCTCCGCGTCACGGCACGATTTTCGTGAGCGACCCGCTCACCAAGCCGGCCATATTCAACGGCTTATTCAGCGGGCGTCTTGATTTTGCCGTTAATAAGATGGATATGGATTTAAACATCTCCGTGTACGAGCTGCTTCCCACCGGCGACTACATCCGGCTGTTTAGTCCGACGTACGAAATCCGCGCCAGCTATGCGCAGGATCGAACCCGCCGGCATCTGCTCAAGGCGGGCGAGCGCCAAAAACTTTCGTTCAAGAGTGAACGGATAACAAGCCGCCAGCTGTTGCCCGGCAGCCGCATCGCCATTGTACTCAGTGTCGGCAAGCGGCCGGACCGCGAGATCAACTATGGCACCGGCGGCGATGTGAGCGAGGAATCGATTGCTGACGGCAGAATTCCGCTCAAAATCCAGTGGTATAACGATAGCTATATCGACATCCCGGTGCACAAATAGCAATCCCTGCAGGAACGGTTGGATTCCTGATTGGCGAGCCGTCCCCGGGCGGTCTCTAGGCGAGGCGCTCGATCAGAGACCTGGCCGCCGCCGGATTCAGGACTTTGTGACCGCTGATCACGTAGAGGTAGACGTCTCGCGGCTGATTGTCGTCTTGGTGGGGCTCGACACGCTCGAGATCAGCAGGTGCCGACCCGGAAGCCCACGCGCGGGCGCGTGCCGCCCAGAGCTCGAGGGACGAATCGGAGTAACCGGCCGCCTCCGTCGCGAGTGTGCCCATGATGCGTGCATAGACGAACGGCGCGGTCAGATCGGCGATCTGCGGATATTTGGAGTCGCCTGCCACAACTACCGCAACCCCATGGCGGCGCGCGAGCGCGATGAATTCCGGGCTGCGAAAGCTTTCATGCCGCACCTCCACGGCGTGGCGCAGCGGCCGCCCGCCCGCCTCGCGCGGCAGAAGTTTCAGGAACGCATCGAAGTCGGCGGGATCGAACTTCTTGGTCGGCAAAAATTGCCAGTTGATCGGGCCAAGCTTGTCCTTCAGCTCCGTTACGCCGCTGTTGAAGAATCTCGCAATGGTGCCGCCGGCCTCGGCAAGCACCGAGCGATTCATGGCGAAGCGCGGTGCCTTGAGCGAAAAGACGAAATCATCCGGCGTTTCATCGCGCCACTTCGCGTAGCTCGCCGGCTTTTGCGATCCGTAGTAGGTGCCGTTGATCTCGATCGACGTGAGTTGACGGCTGGCGTGCTCGAGCTCGCGCTTTTGCGGAAGACCCTCAGGATAAAACGTACCTCGCCAGGGTTCGTAGGTCCAGCCACCGACCCCAATGCGAATTGTCCCGGCGGCACTGCGCTTGTGCATGCGATCACGCGACCAGCGCGTTCAGGTAGTTGAAGCTGATGCCGACGGACTCGAGCCGCGGTTTGTTAAAAGGCGGCTCCTGCTCCACGTAGAACTGGCGCACGTTCGCCCCATAGGCTTTGCCCAGCAAAGTCTTCCAATCGATCGTGCCTTGTCCCACTTCGCAGGGATCAAGCTGCAAACTGAAATTGGGGCGCGTGCTGGCTTTCAGGTCCTTGACATGCATCGCCGAGAATCGGCCCGGATGCGCGGACAACAACGCCGCCGGATCCGCACCCCCTGCCACGACCCATCCTGCGTCCATCTCGAAAGTGACGAGCGCGGGATCCGTAGTCTGCAACAACAGAGCCAGTCCGGTGCTGTCGCCTGCCGGCGCGAGTTCGACGTTGTGATTGTGGTAGGCGAAACGAAGTCCGTATTGCTTCAGTGCCGCGGCTTTCTTATTGAGGTAATCGGCGTTCCATCTCCAATCGTCCGGCGTCATCGAGGCACCGAGGCGCGCCAGCATTTTGCCGGTCCCCTCGCCGGGCAGCGGCTGCAACGACATGCGTTCGGGAATGTTGAACATGGGGCAGACAATCATGCCGGTTCCGAGGGTATGGGCAGCCTCCGCCAGCGTTCCCAACTCCTCGAGGCTCACGCCGGTTTTCGCGCGCGGCGGAACGTGCATGGAGGGACATTTTAACCGGGTGCGATCGAGGGACTGACGCCATTCGGCGACAGTGTGGTCTGCCAGGCCCGCGAGTTCGACGGCTTGATATCCGATTTTCGACACGGCCGCCAAGGTGCCGTCAAAATCCCGATTAAGATCATCGCCCACCGTATAAAGCTGCAGGCCGATTGGCAGCCCCGTGTGCCTGAAAAAGGGCCGCGCGTCGGCTGCGCCGACGGCGTGAGCACCGCCCAGCCATGTGGCCGCCACCAGAAAATCCCGTCGCGACAATTTAAGCATTGTTTCCCCCCGGTTCCATGTGGCAGATGTTAATGCATATTCAGGCCTCACCCTACGCCTGAGGGTATCGCTTTCCTACAGGCGAATGCCGGCCGAGTTGTCATTATGCGACCGTCGCCATCATCGGAGGTGTCCCCATGCGATCGTCGCCCGTACGCAAGACGAACAGCGATTCTTTTCCAGATCGACGGAAGCGTAGCCGGCGCGAGGCGGATCGGTTTCCCGTGCCCCGGCTGCACGGTACATGGGTCGCGCTGAAGACCACGGTTGCCCGTGTTTTGATGATCAAGGAAGCGTGGAATTTTTGGGCCCGGCTCATGGCGAGGATCGGCGAAGAGTAAAGTCTCCTACGAAACAACCCACTTAGCTTCCTAACCCGGCTAGCTTCCTAACCCGGCCTGGGCGTGGCTCAGTACCGCGTACCGTAAGAGCTGGACCCCGGTGGTGAGATTCAGCTTGCGCTTGATGCGCTGACGGTGCGATTCGACCGTTTTGATGCTCAAGTGCAGCAGCTGCGCGGTTTCTCGCGTGCTGGCCCCCTTGCCGATCATGTGCAGGATCTGTAATTCGCGGTTGGTGAGCCGCTCGATCGGGTCCGCCGACAGGTGTGACGCGCTGCCGGCGAAACGGGACAGCATGCTGTTGCCGATCGCCTCGGATACATAGATGTTCCCTTCCAGCACTCGTCGCAGCGAAGCCAGAAACTCCTCCGGCGAGGCTTGCTTCATGATGTAGCCGCTTACGCCAAGAGCGAGCATGCGCGCGGCATAGATGGTTTCGTCAAGCGCGGATAGCACCAAAATTGGCAGCGACGGGTAGTGCGCGCGCAGTTGGCGCACCAGTTCAATGCCGTCGACCTGCCTCAAGCTGATGTCGCAAATCAGCACGTCCGGATGCAATCGATCGATGGCGGTCCGCGCATCCACGGCAGTTTCGGCTTCGCCGCAGACAGCGAGATCGTCCGCATTCTCGAGAAGATGACGCAGGCCCTGTCGGACGACCGGGTGGTCATCGACTATCAAGACGCGCCGAACGCTGCTCGTGTCGGCAGCATGCAATTGATTTTGACTCATGTATCTACTCCACGTGCTACCAACGCCGCGAGAGCGGCTACGATGCCGGTGCGGGTTTCGTTGCGATCCTCGAGCATTGCTTCGAAGCGTGCGGCCGGCTGCGGTGCGCAGCAGTGATAGCCCTGCCATTGATCGCATTCCAAACGCGTCACGAATTCGAGCTGCTCGACCGATTCAATTCCTTCCGCGACGACCTTCAGGCCAACGCTTCGCGCCAGGGAGACGATGGCGCGAACGATGGACTCGTCGGTGCGGCTGATCGTCAAGTCTCTGATGAAGCTGCGGTCGATCTTCAGCTTGTCGATCGGAAAGCGTCGCAGGTAGCTCAAGCTCGAATAGCCGGTGCCGAAATCATCGATTGCGACGCTGACCCCCATCTTGCGCAGCTGTTTGAGCACGCCGGCCGACTCTTCCGGATTGGTCATCAGCGCGCTTTCGGTGAGTTCAATTTCCAGGGCGCGCGCGTCCAGCCCAGCATCGGCCAGCGCTGAGTGAATCATCTGCAGAATGTTCTGGTGGCGAAATTGCGTCGCGGAGAGGTTGACTGCGACGGGAAAAGTGCAGCCCTGTTCAAGCTGCCAGGCCCGAGCTTGACGGCATGCTTGGCGCAGCACCCATTCGCCGAGAGGGATCATCAGACCTGTTTCTTCGGCGAGGGCAATGAACGAACTGGGTCCGAGAAGCCCTTTGGTCGGGTGTCGCCAGCGCAGCAGTGCCTCCGCTGCCGCGATTTTCCCGGTTTTGGCCGAGATTTCGGGTTGGTAGTAGAGCTCGAATTCCTCCGCCGCCAATGCGCGCCGCAGATCATTCTCGAGGCCCAGGCGTTCATGCAGCGAATGCGTCATGGCCGCCTCGAAGAACAGGGCTTGGCCGCCGCCGCGCTCCTTGGCGATGGCCATGGCGACTTCTGCATGATCGAGGAGATCGTCGCAGCGGCGCCCGTCATCCGGCCACACGCTCACGCCGATCGTCGATCGCAGGCTGACCTCCATACCGTTGACCCGCAGAGGCTCCTTGAAAGCCGTCAGAATCGCGGTGGCAACGGCGTGCGCTTCGAGCCGAGCCGCCACGTTGTCAATCAGGACCGCGAACTCATCTCCGTCCAGGCGGGCCAGCGTGGTCGAAGTCGAAATGACGCCGGTGACGCGGCGCGCGACTTCGGTCAGCAGCCAGTCTCCGACTCCGTGCCCCAGCGAATGATTGATCGCGCTGAAATGGTCCAGATCGAACACCGCGATGGCAACGGCGCGGCCATGGCGTTCGGTGTCGGCGATGGATTTGGCCAGACGGTCTTTGAAACGCTGCCGATTCGGCAGTCCCGTGAGCGAATCATGGGCCGCGAGATATTGGAGGCGGGCGTGTACTTCTTCGAGCTCGCGCGCAGTACGGCCGGCGCGCTCCCGGAGCACTTCACAGGAAATGGCGATTACCTGGGCGACTGCCAGCACCGCGCAGCCGAGCGCGGCGACAGTGACCATCAGCAGGCTCCGAGTGGAGGTCAAGTCGGCGTCGAACAGCAACCGCGATTGCGCGAGCGTGTGGACATTCACGCTGAGAATGGCCATGACGCCTGCGAGCACCGTGAGGGCGCGGGCGCCGCGGGCTCTCCAGGATCGATCACGACGCAGCCTGAACCAAACCCATAGCGCCGCGAGGAAGGCAATGAAAACGAGTACGAAAGAGCCAAAAACCCATACCAAACCTGCACGCGAGATGAGTTCGCGCGGCAGTTGGTCGAAGGCCGCACAATGTGTAGCCTCGACCCCGACGGCCAGCGCGAATGCACTGCCGGTCATGCCGGCGGTATCCGGTTCGCGCCAGGCGATGAACAAGAACGCGCAGGCGTAGGCGCTCGCCGCAATGGCAAAGGTGAGCGCGGGCCAGGAGATGCCCAAAATCGATTGTCCGGGTATCCGGGTGGACAAGACTTGCACGAAGTTCATGCTCCAGAGGCCGAAGCCCAAGGCAACAGAACCGAGCAGCAGAATGCACACGCCGCCGCGCGATCGCGCACGGGAGGTTTGCATGGCGAGCGCCAAAGTTGTGCTCGAGAGCAGCATGGCCAAGCATGCTGCGAGCGCCAGCGTCCAGGCTTCAGATGTCAGTTCAAGCATTGATCCCCGCGTTGGCTTAGGTGCCAATTGAGCCGCGCAGGGTAGTGCCTTGGCGCTTTGCGGCACATCGAGAGAATTGTGTATTCAGGGCGGGAGAATTCTGTAGCGCGCGGGTGCGGCGGGGCGCCGCGCTACATAATCACGGCTCAAGGCTCAATGATGTTGTTCCGGATCGCGTAACGCACAAGTTCCGCGAGAGAGGCGAACCCCATTTTGCGCATCACGTTGCTGCGGTGAGTCTCGGCGGTTTTGACGCTGATGTCCAGCGCTTTGGCGATGTCCTTGTTGCTGTTGCCCTCAGCGAGCAGCTGCACGATTTCCCGCTCCCGCGCCGAGAGTGTTTGCGCCGGCGCTGCCTCTCGCGAATCACTGCGCAAGTAGCCATCCAATACCATGCGCGCCACGTTCGACGTGAAGAAAGACCGTCCCTCGCGCAGCTCTTGCAGCGCCATGACCAGCGTTCTGCCGGCATCGGATTTCAGCACATAGCCGCGGGCGCCTGCATTCAGGACTTCGCGAACCAGTTGCTCCGATTCATGTGCGGTCAAAATGAGAATACGCGCGGCTGGGTCGGCCAAGACAATTTGCCGCGCTGCTTCCAGGCCATTCAATTCCGGCATGGTCAGATCGAGTACCACGACGTCAGGCTTAAGTGAGGCGGCCAGCGCGACCGCGTCCCGCCCGTTGGTCGCCTCGGCGGCCACGGTCCACCCGGGCACCTTGGTGAGCTCCGCAGCCACCCCGCGGCGAAACAGCTCATGATCATCGGCAATCAAGATTCGCATGGTCAGCATCGTGGTTGCTCGATCGCGATTGTGGTGCGCACGCGGGTCCCTCCGGTACCAGTCGCCTCGATGGAAAATATACCGCCGATTTGCCGGATGCGTTCGCGCATGCCGGCAAGCCCGACGCCCATGGTGGGCGTTTTCGCGTCAATCCCCCGTCCGGCATCTTCAATTTCCAGCATGACGCTGTTGGACTGCATTTTGAGCCGAATCGCAGCCCAAGGGCTGGCGGCATGGCGATGAACGTTCGTGAGCGCCTCCTGGGCTATTCGGAACAAGCAGAGCTCATGATCGGGCGGCAGACGCTGCATCGACGCGGGAAGATCGAGGTGCATTTCGATCGCGCTGCGCTGATGGAAGCCGTCAGCCAGCCAGCGCAGCGCGCTCAAGAGCCCCAATTCATCGAGCAACGGTGGATGCAGCAAATAGGACGCGGTCCTGATTTCCGCAGAGCATTGGGTGGCCAGCCGGGCGCAATGTTCGAGCAATTCGCGCCGCCCATCGGCGGGACCCCGTGAGAACTGCTGCAACTGGGAGAGGCCCAGTTCCAGCGCCGCGAGCGTCTGCCCGGTCGAATCGTGCAGGTCGCGTCCGATCCTTCGCCGCTCTTCATCCTGCAATCGCATCAGTTCGGCCGACAGGACGTGCAGATCATGCTCGGCGCGCTTGCGAACCGTCACGTCGTGCACGACGGCAAGGGCGAGCACGGTTCTGCCCGTGCTCAAGCTCGACAGGTCGACCTCGGCGGGAAAGGGCTCGCCCGTGTCAGCGCGTTTGTGCAGCCATTCGAAGGTCGTTCCGCCGTCCCGCAGCGCGGTCTCAATCCGCGTGCGGGCGAGTTCTTCCGAGCGCTGGCCGTTGGGTTGGTGCTCAGGCGACAACTCCCATGGAGTCATCCCCGCCGCGGACCGGGCGCTCGGTAGTCCAAACATGCGCACCGCGGTGGTGTTGGCGTCGACGAAGCGCTCGCCTTCCAGGAGAAATGCGCTGAACTGCGCGTTGTTGAAGAGGGTCCGGTAGTGATGCTCGCGGCGGCGCAATGTATAGATGTAGTGATTCAAGATTGCAGTCATCACCAGCATCAAGGCCGTGAATGCAGCGGTAGCCCCGATGCTCATCTGACGCCGCTCGCGCCATGGGGCGAGCGCCGCATCGCGGGCCTGGCCGGCGACGATATAGACCGGATAGCCGTTCATCAGATCATAGGCGTAGATCACGTCCTTTTTGACCACCGATCCGTAGCCTTCGATGATTCCGGCGTTGCCAGCGGCAATCGCGCGTTGGAACAGTTCATTGGAGGCGACATTGTCGCCGGCGGAAACATCGCGCCCTGCCACCTTCGGCGCGCGTACGAGAATGGTGCCGTCGGCCGCGATGAGTGCCATTAACAGAATCTGATCGAGAGACTGTGCATACAGCTCGTCAAACCCATCAAAGCTGAACAGGCCGCCGGCCCACGCCGTCGATCCTGCACCCGACGCCACACGCTGCGCGACCGGAATCACCAGCTGGCCCGGCCGCTCCGGATCGGCCATGGGCCTGCCCACCCATGCGTTGTTCGAGCCCGCACGATTCGTGGTCAACCAGTCAGGCGGTGTGCGGCTGTCGGTGGCTCTCTCGCGGCTTGCCAGAGCGAAGCGTCCATTGTCGGCGAGGAATAGGAATCGAACGTAGTCGCCGCCCGTCAGCTGTTTTTGCAACGTGGAAGAAATATCGGCGCTGCCGGCGCGAGCGATTCCACCCACAGACTGCAGCTCATTTGCTCCCGCGACGGCCGCGCCAACGCCATCGTTGAACATCGCCAGCGTGGCGGATCGTAAAGTCGCGCCGACGCCGCGTAGCCGATTGCGCTCGGCTTCCAGCGTCTGCACGTAGTCGGCATGAATGCGCGAGGCGAGGTAGGCCCAGGCGACGGCAATTGCGACTATCGCATAGGCCAGCAGAACCCAGTTGAGAGCCGGGGGAAAAATGAGACGCAGTGCACCTGAACTCGCGCGACGCCGCGATAGCGCATCCCCCGATTTTTTGAGTGGCACCGATACGCTCCTAAGCGTTTATGGCCGACCCCTCTCGGTTGTTTCCAGTGTCCCTCAATCCTCGAGCGCGGTCGAGCAGAGGGGAGACCTCGTGGGTAGTATTGCGCACTAACCGTTGCAGTGAGAATAAATATGTTATATATCAACTGGATAAATGCCAATCGGCGCCCAAGACCATCTGGAAGGACTGTATGGCCGGCAACGGTTGTTGTCGCAGGAAGCCTCGCGCCTCGAATCTGAACGGGACCTGCTCGGCAAGAATTCCGATCGTCGCTATATTCTAGAAGTGGAAATCGTCGCCTTGCGCGAGGAGGCGAGCCGGATCAGTGCTCGAATCGCCGACGTGCTCGAGAGAGATCTGCAGCGATAATGGAATTGACCAAGATGCAGCAGTTCGCACTCGGGGCCGTGGCGAAGCATTTTTCGGCGCCGTGGCAAAGTGGTGAAGGGCCGCCGGATGCCTACGTGACGGTTGCCGGCCGGCGGGTTGGCGTCGACATCGCCGTCTTACCGCCGCAAAGTCCCGGCCGCAATCCCGCCCCAAAGGCTCGATTCCGCGACGATGCGGTCGCGCGCCGAGTGCTGCGAAATTTGGGGACCGCCTTGCAAGCGCAAGTCCCGGACGGCAAGACCTTGGTGCTGACCCTCGGCGCACCGATCAAAGAGCCGAAGAAATTGCTTGCCGCGCTCACGAAAATGCTTCTGAGTCATATAAAGAGCGGCGCCGAGGATGTTGAACGGAAAAGGACACTCCTTGGCAATCGGGTGCGATTTCTCACGGCGAGCGATGGCTTGCGCGCGAATTCAAAATTGACCGCTTTTGTCTTCAGCGGCGACCCAAAACCTGGCGTCCTATTGAATGCCATGCGGTCACTCCAGGCAGAAATCACGGCGCATGCGACGAAACGGCTGCCCGGGAGATTTTCGGCCGATCTATGGCTCGTCCTGGTCTCCGATCAATGGATCGCCGACATCAAGACCTACCGTTGGATGTACGCGCAGCTGTCGATTCCTGACCGATTCGCCAAAATCCTCGCCGTGCTGGAGGGCGGTCGAGTGCAACTTTTATCGCCCGGCCGGGTTTTGTAGGCACGCGCGAAGCGGGGCATGCGGCACTACCCGTGCGGGGCAGTGCGGCAGTTTTCTATGGGCAACATCGGGAGAGCGTTGGCAATGACCCCTCTATATAAACGAACCTTCGTTCATTGTCCGGCAATCATCGGCATGGCGTTTCTCTCGGTCGCGCTGTTCGCGGCCACCGCTCGTGCGGATGACTACACCAAGTCCTTTACCGTTTCGAATCGCGCCAGCGTGCGCGTGGACACCAACGATGGCAGCGTCAGTGTTACCAGCGGCGACACTCAGCAGGTCGAGTTCCGCGTTGAATACCAGGGCTATGTGCTGAACAAGTCTCTGCAAATCGATTCAAGCCAACACGGCGACGACGTCGAACTCATCGCCCGTATTCCGAATCGGTGGCACTTCTCGATCGGCATGACTCGAAGATTGCATATCGAGGTTCGCATGCCGAAGGAGGCCGACCTCTACGTGAGAACGGGTGACGGCTCCATCAAGGCCAACGGCCTGTCAGGTACCATTGATCTGCACAGCGGCGACGGCGCTCTCACCGTGAGTTCCTTGAAGGGCTCGGTCCGCCTGCATACCGGCGACGGCTCGATTGAAGGCAGCGATCTGGATGGCAAATGCGATGCCATGTCCGGTGATGGGCGCATCCGTCTCACCGGACGGTTTGACGTATTGAGCACCCGCAGCGGCGATGGCAGCGTCGCGGTGGAAGCGCTGCACGGGTCCAAGCTGGATTCGAGCTGGAGCATCAGTTCGGGCGACGGCAGCATTGAGGTGGCACTACCGGCCAATCTGCCCGTGAATATCGATGCGAGCACAAGCGACGGACACATCAGCTCCGACATTCCCATCACGATGGAAGGCATGATCAGCAAATCGAGGGTCCACGGCAAAATGAACGGCGGCGGCTCGACACTCACCATCCATACAGGGGATGGTTCCATTCATCTGCGGCAGGCGTAAGGGCTTGGCCTAACGGCCGGCGCCCTGGCGGGCCGCGGAGAATCCCGCCACGGCCGCTTGCGCCACAATGACATCCTCCGCCACGCTGCCGCCGCTCGCGCCGACTGCGCCGATCACTACACCATCCGCCTTGATCGGAATGCCGCCGCCGAAGATGACGACCTTGGAGCCATTGGTCGTATTGAGTCCAAAGGCGGATCCACCGCTTTGGGCCAACTGCGCGAGTTCATCCGTGGAATGTTCGAACGCGCGCGCCGTCCAGGCTTTGTTGATGGCGATGTCGACACTTCCCAGCCAGGCGCCGTCCATGCGCACGTGCGCGAGCAGTCCTCCGCCGGCATCCACCACCGCGATGTTGTAAGGAATGCGCAGTTCAATGGCCTTGCGCTCGCCGCAGGCGATGATGCCGCGCGCATCCTGAAGATCCAGGGATAGAACAGGTTTGGTCATCTCTGTCTCCTTCGCCGTTTCAATGATGGGTCGCATCACAGCATGAGAGATACCCTGCAGCCATTGGACGAAGGTATCAGCGCCAATACCATCGTCCAATCGTGCTCGCGGGATGTTGGAACGATACTGCGAAAACATTTCGTTGGTATCGAACCGGAGTTCGCATGAATACCTCCCAGATTCGCCTGAATCGAGTTTCGCCAGCCTATTGGCGAGTTACATTTGACAATCCGCCGCTGAACCTCATGGGTCCGGAATTCGTTCTGCAACTCAGAGAAGTGGTTCTTGCGATTGAGACCGACGAACGAGTCAAAGTCGTAGTCTTCGACAGTGCAGTTGCAGGGTTCTTTCTGAACCATTCCGATTTCCTGGCGAAACTCGAAGATCTGACCAACATTCCCCAGGGCCCAACCGGCTTGGAGGCATGGCCGGATATTCTGGTGCGCCTGACGCGCGCTGCGGTTGTGTCGATCGCCTTGATTCGGGGCCGGGCCACGGGAAATGGCAGCGAAATTGCGTTGGCCTGCGACATGTGTTTTGCAAGCCGCGAAAAGGCGATCTTCTCGCAGTGGGAAGTGGGTGTCGGCTTGGTTGCAGGCGGGGGACCCATGGCGCGACTGCCGCGCGTGATGGGAAGGGCGCGTGCTCTCGAGGTGCTGCTGGGTGCGGACGACATTCGCGGCGACACGGCCGAGTTCTTGGGCTATGTGAATCGGTCGTTGCCGGATAACGAACTCGACAACTTTGTCAGTGCACTCGCGACGCGTATCGCCTCGTTCGATAAGTGGGCGATCAGCAATACCAAGCGGCTGGTGAATGCGGCCTGTCTGCCGCCGGACGTCGAAATCGCAGCCGGCTGGGAAGCCTGCCTGGCATCAATCGCCAGGCCGGCGGCGCAGGAAAAAATCAAGGCACTGCTGCAACAAGGATTTCACAAGCCGGGCGATGCGGAAGACCGGCTGGGATTGTACGTGGGGCAATTAGCGCGCTGATCGGTAGCGGGTTATTTACTCGTCCAAATAGGCGAATAAATAATATAAGTCTAGTTAAATCGTCAATTTAGGCGAATTGAACTTATTGATATGTTGTGATAATATTCGTCTCATACGACGAATATTCCGCATATTATCAATATAATCGCCCATTCAGACGAGTTATGAAAATCACTACGGAACTGACCGATCTGGCGGTCCTTCTTGAAATCGGCGGCCGACTGGAGCGCCGCCGAATCGACGCGGAATTGACGCAGGCGCAGCTGGCCGAGGAGGCCGGTATCTCCAAGCGCACGGTGGAACGCATCGAAGCGGGCCACAGCACTGATTTTGTCATGCTACTGCGCGTTTTACGGGTCCTGAAACTTTTGGAGGCGCTGGATCAATTGGTCCCCGATCTACCGCAAAGTCCCCTGACGCTCCTCAAAGGCCGAGGTCGTGCGCGCAAGCGAGTGGGGCATTCACGGCGCGCGCCGGACGGCACGGCGGCGTCCAGGCCAACCGCGCCCTGGAAATGGCGGGACTAGCGCATGGCTACGGTGGCGGAAGTGCGGCTGTGGGGCCGTGCGATTGGAGCGGTCTCCCTGGAGGAGGGGGCGCGCGCCTCCGCATTCCAATATGATCCCGCCTTCCTCGTCAGCGGCATTGAACTCGCGCCGATCACCATGCCGTTGTCGCGACGGATCTATCAGTTTCCATCCCTAGCCGAGGCGGCCTTTCACGGCCTGCCGGGCCTGCTCGCCGATTCACTGCCCGATAGATTCGGCAATGCACTGATCGATGCGTGGCTTGCCACCCAGGGTAGACGGCCCGAGAGCTTCAATGCAGTCGAACGGCTCTGCTACATCGGAGTTCGTGGAATGGGTGCGCTCGAGTTCGCGCCCGCCATGGGTCCGCCGCTGCAACGATCGGCGAAGATACAAGTGGATGAGTTGGTCAAACTCGCCTCCGAGGTGCTCACGCATCGCGCCTCGCTGCAAGTGTCATTTGCCCCGGGCCGGCGGCACGAGGGGCTGCAGGAAATGCTGCGGGTCGGGACCTCCGCCGGCGGTGCGCGCGCGAAAGCCATCGTCGCGTGGAACCGCGACACGAACGAAGTGCGCTCGGGACAAGTGAAAGCCCCGGACGGGTTCGACTACTGGCTGCTCAAGTTCGACGGAGTCAGCGCAAACAAGGACAAGGAACTCGAGGACCCCAAAGGCTATACGGTCATTGAGTATGCGTATGCGCTCATGGCTGCCGATGCCGGCATCGAGATGTCCGAATCCAGGTTGATGGAAGAGGGCGGCCGGCGCCATTTCATGACGCGACGGTTCGATCGGCTGAGTGACGGCGGCAAGCTGCATATGCAGTCGCTGGCCGCACTCGCCCATTTTGATTTCAACTCCGCCGGCGCTTACTCCTACGAGCAAGCCTTCGACGTGATCAAGCGCTTGGGGCTACCCATGCACGCCCGCGAACAACAGTTTCGTCGGATGATCTTCAACGTCGTCAGCCGCAACCAGGACGATCACGTAAAGAATGTTGCATTCCTGATGGACAAGACGGGCGCCTGGTCACTGTCACCCGCGTTTGATGTTACCTACGCGTACAACCCGACGGGCTCGTGGACAAGCCGTCACCAAATGACCATCAACGGCAAAAGCAATGACTTCACCCGGGAGGATTTTGAGGCGGTCGCGCAGGCGGCAGGCCTCAAGCGCGGAAAGCATGAAGCCATCCTCAGCGAGGTGATGGATACGGTGAAAGCATGGCCTGGCTACGCCGAGACGGCAGGTGTGCTCGGTTCCCAGCGCGAGCAAATTACGCGGAATTTGCGAGTGAAATTCGATCGCCGCGGGATCCTGACGTCGCAGCAATAAGCCGCCGGCGGCTATTTGGGAAGGGGCATCGAATGCGCGCGGTCGCCCGCGCGCTCGCCGTACCAGAGCGTATCGCCGGCAGGCTCGATCGCCGTGGGCGTCGCCAAAGCTTCCTGAAGTACCGTGATTTTGGCCGTGTCGCCGCTCAGCGCGACCATATCGATTTTGCCGGCGCCATTTTCGGCGAGAAACAGTTTGCCGTTGGCGGCTCGCATGCCGTCCGGCCCCTTGACCGGCTTGTCAAGCCAAATGTCCACCGGTTTGCCGGCATTGCCGTTCGCGTCGATGGGAAGCCGATAGAGCTTGTTGAAGATCACGTTGTTCTCGTAGAGCGAGTCGCCGATGAACGTGATGCCGTCGATGCCGTACAGGGTACGGTCATCGCTGAACATTTCCGGCACGGCGGCGCCGGGCTTAAGGCGCCAAATCTTTGCGCCGACTGTGTCGCTGATGTACAGCGCCTTGTCCGGTCCGACCACGAAGTCATTGCACAGATTCTTCTCGCCGGGGAGTTCCCAGCGAAATTTGGCGGCACCGGTCTTCAGATCAAAGCCGCGCAGGGCGCTGTGAGGAGGACTGCCGGGGGTGCTCGTATAGATTTGACAGGCCCAGAGCGTATTGGATGGCGCGTCGGACAGCACGCCGAGAAAGGTTCCGGCGCCATCGGCGCTGACGTCGATGAAAACCTCGGCCTTGTCGGAGCCCTTCTTGGCACGGTAGATTTTCGAGCTCCCCGCACTGCCGAGGATCAGGTCGCCGTTGGGTGCCACCGTGATGCTCTCGGGCTGCGATTTTTCCGGTACCGAGACGGTTGCGGCATGGGCGATAGATGCGACCAACACGCACAAACCGGCTGCACACGTGAATTTTCGGATCACTTTGGCGTCCCCTTGGTAGCGCTTGCCGGCTGACTATAGCTCTATTGTGGCGAATTTTGCGTTGCCGATGTGCCCGGACGGAAACGCACATTCAGGGTCGCCCCGAGAGCGTTCGCGGGCGATTCCCTACGGCTTTCGAAAATTTACCTTAATGTCGACTACCACACGGTGTGCCGAGTCGACGGCCTGTTTAAATTGAAGGCTGCAGTCATGCGTTCGCACCGGAACCCTTGATTCTTATGGGCCTTGCGTTCGACTGAAGTGCCATTTTGGTCCACGGATTTAGATGAAAATAGAATTGCCGGTTGTTCTAAAAGTGCAGGCCGCCTTCGGCGCCGTCATGGCCGTGCTCCTGGTCGTTGGCGTCGTCGCTTACCGCAGCGTTCTCGCCTCCTTTGAAAGCGCCCAATGGGCCCAGCACACCGATGAGGTTCTTGAGCATCTCGCGAACTTGCGCCTGCGCATCGAAAATATTGAGAATGGGTACCGTGATTTCGTTCTAAGCGACACGGACGCATTTCTCCAGCGTTCGCGTGCCAATGCCTCGCTGGCTGAGAACGAGCAAAGGGCCCTGCAGGCATTGACGGCGGACAACCCAAGTCAGCAACGCCGACTGGGTATTGTCGCGGATTTGCTCCAGCGCATGGTCCTGCGTGACGACACCATCCAAAAATTGCGGCGGACGCCGGCTGCCGAGGATACGGCGGCCGTGATTCGCAGCGGACAGGACGGTTCCCTTCTGGACGCGTTTCGCGTCGCGGCCCGTGACATGGAAGCGGAGGAGCAACAGTTGCTGCGCGAACGCAAATCAACCGCCGCAAACCGCTATCGTGAGGCGCAAGTCGCCCTGATCGTGGGAAGCGCCCTGGCATTGCTGATCGCCGTCGTCTCCGGTTGGCAGGTCGCTCGGGATCGAAGCGAACGAAGGAGAGCGGAAGACAGGCTCAAACGCCTCAATCGCTTGTACGCAATGGTCACCGGCATCAGCACCGCGATGGTGCGGGTAACCGATCGCGCGGATCTCTTCGACCGCTCCTGCCGGACTGCGGTCGAGCACGGCGAATTCGAAATGGCTTGGATAGCGGTGGTCGATCCCAACGGGAATCGGATTGATCCCGTGGCCTGGGCTGGCCACGACGAGGCGGTCATGTCCGTGATCAAGGAGCATTTCGCCTCGAGCGAGGGTACGGTGGAGGGAAAAACGTTGGCCGCCAGGGCAATCAGAGAGAAAGCACCGGCGGTCTCGAACGACGTCGCGCACGACGACAGTCTCATCTTCGGCAAAATGCACGCCGAGTCCGGTGTGCGCTCGCTCGCCGTATTCCCGCTGATTGTCTCGGGCAATCCAATCGGCGTGCTGGCGCTGTACACGAGCAAACCGGAGTTTTTTGACGCGGCGGGTTTGCTTCTGATAACCGAGCTGGCCGGCAACATTGCGTTCGCCGTCGATCATCTCGACCGGCAGGAGCGGCTTGATCGCCTCGTGAACTACGATACGCTCACGGGACTCGCGAACCGGCGGTCGTTCCTCGAGCGTGTCGCGCAGTTCATGCTGAGTGCCGCCGACGCCGGCCACAAGATGGCCGTGTTTCTGATCGACTTGGAGCGGTTCAAGAAACTCAACGACAGTCTGGGTCGGTCAGCCGGTGACGCGCTTCTGAAGCAGGTTGCCGAGTGGCTGGCGCAGAACGCCGAAAACGTCAATCTCGTCGCGCGCCTCGATGCGGATCATTTTGCCGTCGTGCTGCCCAAAGTCACGTACGAGGCGAATGTTGCGCGATTGCTCGAGAAAACAATCGCAGCTTTTATGAAACATGAGTTCAGCCTGAATGGTGCCGTGTACCGTATGGCGGCCAAGATTGGCGTCGCCGTATTCCCGGACGATGGCACCGACGCCGACACGTTGTTCAATAACGCCGAGGCGGCGCTGAAGAAAGCCAAGGCGAGCAGGGACCGATACCTGTTTTACGCGCAGAAAATGACCGAAACCGTGGCTCTGAGTCTGGGGATAGAAAATCGCCTGCGAAGAGCGCTGGAACGAGAAGAGTTCGTGCTTCACTACCAACCCAAGGTAAGCATCCTAAGCGGCAAGCTGACTGGAGCCGAGGCATTGATCCGGTGGAATGATCCCGTCTCCGGCCTCACGCTGCCGGGCCGCTTTATTCCGATCCTCGAAGAGACCGGTCTGATTCATGATGTCGGGCGCTGGGCATTGCGGCAAGCGATCGAAGATTACCAGCGGTGGCGCAATGTCGGGCTGCCCGCCGTGCCCATTGCAGTGAATGTGTCCCCGCTCCAATTGCGAAATCAAAATTTCGTTGCGGAGATCCGGGAAGCAATCAGTGTTGCCGCGGGCGCGGCTGCGGGACTGCAGTTGGAAATCACGGAGAGCGTGATCATGCAGGACGTCAATCACAGCATCGGCAGCCTGCTCGCGATCCGTGCATTGGGCGTCACGATTGCCATCGACGACTTCGGCACCGGCTTCTCATCGCTCAGTTACTTGGCGAAACTGCCCGTGGACACGCTCAAGATCGATCGCTCCTTCGTGGTGGAGATGGTTTCGGCAACGGGCGGACTGACGCTGGTCTCGGTCATCATCAATCTCGCGCGCGCCTTGAAGCTCAACACAGTAGCGGAAGGAGTCGAGACAGAGGAGCAATTGCATCAGCTCCGATCGCTGGGCTGCGACGAAATGCAAGGTTATCTCTTTGGCAAGCCCGTACCGGTCGAGAGTTTCGAAAAGAAATATATGACGGTCTCCCGGAGCGCATCAGGGCGCGCGATCGATCAGGCGAATTGATCGGCGACGCGGTATCACACCGCTCACGCTATCGCGCCGATACATTCCTCAACCGTTGCAACCGTCGCCTGATAGGGAAAGATCTTTTCCATCAAGACCCGCTGCACTTCGGGATCCTTGTCGGAACAGCCATCGGCGGCAACAATGGCGCGGTAGTCCAAGTCCGCTGCATGGCGTAGGGTCGAAAGCACGACGCCCTGCGTGAGGATCCCGGTGAGCAGTAACGTATCGATGTTATTGCTGCGCAGGATCATGTCGAGATTGGTTCCCGTGAAAGCGCTGACGCGTTGCTTGGTCACCATGATATCGCCGGGTTGAGGGGTGAGTTCCGGGTGGATCTCGACGCTGCGGTCGCCGGCAGCCAAAAGCCCGGCCGCTTTGACACCGCTGAATACCGGGTTTCGCCCGCTTATTTCCGGATAGCCGGGCTGAAAGCCGACGACCACATGAATCACCATTGCGCCGGAATTGCGTGCCGCCGCGGCGAGGCGCTTGACTCGTCGCAAGAGCGCTTCCTGATCAGCGGCATAGGAGTCGACCACCATTCTCTGGAAATCCATCAAGAAAAGAGCAGTCATTTTTGGCCTGATAGAAAGTCTGTCGATCACGTTCAAACTCCAATGTAGTGGCTAGCAACCAACGCGCGGCCCCGGTTCAAAGTCAGTGGCTGTGTTTTTGCATATGATCCAGTTGTAGCTGTGGACCATACTCCACAGTCAAGGAGCGCCTATGTTGATCTCCGATTTTGTGCGGCTAACGGGACTCAGCCGCGATACGGTGCGCTTCTATGCGCGTCTTGGGCTTCTTAAGCCCGAGACGAACGGCAAGGGTGGCCGTCATCCTTATCGTGTTTTCACGGAAAAGGACATTCAAGCGGCAGAGGCAATCCGGATCGCGCAATGCCTCGGTATGTCGCTCAAGGAAATCGCCGCCCTCAACGATGAGCGGCGCAACGGCGAACTCACATGCGAGCGGGGCATCGAGGTCATGAGTGCGCAACTCGTGCGGTTGCAGGCCAAGGCTACGGAGTTGGAAATGATGATCGGCTATGTGCGCGCGAAGATCGACTGGATGAGACGCGGCAGGCAAGGCCGGCAGCCGGATTTCGGAAGTTATACGAGAGCGGGATCGCCAAGTCGGCGATGAACTGCGTCTCAGGAGTACCCCAAAAGGGGGATCCCGATGGCCGCAGCAGAGTCGTTAGGCTCTGCTCCAATCGTACGTACTTCCAAAATTTCGTTGTACCAGGAGTCTTTGATGGTCACACCAAGTTGCTTCCGCCGAGTCAGCTCATGGCAGAGTCGTTTTCTGTCGACTGCGATCGTGGGTATCGCCGGCGCGGGCGCTCTTCTGGCCGCAAGCCCCACCTGGGGCGATCCTGCGCGACCGATCGTCAATGAAAAATTCAGCGACTTCGCACCGGCGATCGCCGAGCTGCGGCAGGAGGCGGGACTGGACCGGCGTGACATCGTCAGGGCCAATATGCTGTTGACCGAAAGCGAGGGCGCGCAATTCTGGCCGCTTTACGACGAATATCGTGCCGAGCGGCAGAAAATCGGTGACCGTAGGGTGCGGCTGATCACTGACTTCTTGGCGGAGAAAAACTCCATGAGTGAGGACCAAGCGCGAGCTCTAGCCAACGAAGATTTTGCGATCATGAAGGACACCAGCGAACTGAAGACCAAGTGGTACAAAAAGATGACGAAGGTGCTGTCAGAGCGAACGGTTGCCCGTTTCTTTCATATTGACGAGAAGCTCGACGCCGCCGCCGACATCGCGCTTGCGGCCAACATCCCGCTCATCCACTGAGCGATTCGTCGACGTCACCTAACGTTCGGGTTCGCGCGTGTCCAAGTGATGGTCGCCATCCTGAGGCTGCCGTTGAACATCAGCGGGCGCTCGGTGCTGAGCTGCAGTTCCTTCGCATCAAGTTTGACGATGCGCGCCTGCCGTTGGCCCTTCCAATTCGGGAACAGACTGACGAGCATCTCATGCTCGACGATGCGGCTGGCTTCATCGACATAGTAGGGACCGGAGTAGGCGAGATAGCTGCGGCCGGCGGCCACATACTCTTGAGGTTTGCCCCTGTACATGTCGCCACTTTCAAAGTTCGGGCGGTCGGCCGCGCTGAGTTGGGCCGACATATAGCCGTCCGGCGTGTACAGGATGAGCCCCTCGGGCTTGTCGCCCAAGGGATGATCAACCGCGCCGGTCTTAATGTCGGTCTCGACGCTGGAAACGAGCCGCCACGCGCCGATCAAGGTTTCGCGAAGTGACCCGCTCAGCGCGGCTCCCGATAAGACGGGCGTCACGCCGGTCGTACCAAGAGCCGCTCCGGCGGCTAAGAGGCTTCCGTGTTTCAAAACAGTTCTCCGATTGGTGTTGCGCATGATTTCAGACCTCAACAGGCCGCTCACGCTTGGTCGAGACCGCGATATAGGCCGCGTTCAAACTCGCCATAGAGCTTGACAATGCTTGCATCATAGAAGGGCAAGGTCTGGGTAAAGATTGTACCGGTAACCCGCTTGACAGGGTCGAGCCAGAAGTAGCAGTTGAGAAGCCCTCCCCAACTGACGCTGCCGGCGCTTCGGCCAAATGGTCCGGGCTGCGTATTGATGTCGAACGACAGGCCCCATTTATGAACCATTCCAGGAAATTCATCGAAGCTGTTTGAATAGGCCGGCTGTGCCGTTTTCAATTCGACGACCTGCAGGTCGCCGATGTGATTTTTGTACATCGACGCGACAGTTTCCGGCTTTAAGATCTGAGCGCCGGCGAACGTGCCGCCGCCCAAAAGCATTTGCAGAAACCTCGCGTAGTCGTGAGCAGTGCCGAACAAGCCGCCGCCTCCGCTGAAGAATTCGGGGCGTTGAGCCATCTCGAACGGCGCAGGCTTCAAAGACCCGTCGGACTGACGGTTATACATAGTCGCCACGCGCCGCCTCTGAGCGCTGCTCATGAGAAAACCCGTGTTGTTCATGCCGAGCGGCGCGAAGATGTTTTCTCGAAAATAAACTTCAAGTGACTGATCGCTGATCGCTTCGACAAGCTTCCCCGCCCAATCCATGCCGATCCCATATTGCCAACGATCGCCCGGGTCGAACTCCAACGGCGCGGTGAATGCCCCGTTTCTGGAATACGCAATATCGGGCATTCCCGTAGCCTTCTCGTATCGGGTGAGCCCTTCACTCCAGACAGAGTACGTAAAGCCCGAGGTATGGGTGAGCAGGTGTCGCACTGTGATCGGGCGTTTGGCCGGACGAAGTTTTGGCTGCCCCCCTGAATCGAAGCCGTCCAGCACCTGCGGTGACTTGAGTTCGGGGAGGACCTGGCTCGCCGGTTGATCAAGTTGCAGCTTGCCCTGCTCGATCAGCTGCATACAGGCGGCGGCCGTGATCGCCTTGGTCATGGATAGCAGCCAGAACACGGAATCCGCTGAAATCTTCGAGCCGGCATTCATGTCGGCTTGGCCGAATGCACCCTCGTAAACGACTCCGTTCTCGGTCGCACCCAACGCAACAACACCGGCAACCGTCTTGCTGTCGGCTGCATGCTGAAGCATCTGGTCGATTGGCGCGAATGCCCGGTTGCGAGTCAAGCCCTGCGCGCGTCCGGGCAATCCTTCCGAGGCAACCGCGCCATTTCTCATCAGTCCGCCGCCTAGCGCGGTGGCCGCGACCAGGCACGAAGCGCCGTTCAGGACATTGCGGCGAGTAAATCTTTGTTGCATGGCATGCTGAGTATTCACGGCCATGCGAATCAAATCTTGGATGCGAATGCCTTGTTTTTACCGTTTCATCCCTTCTCGCGCTTGCACTACTTGCTGCCGACTGCGCGTGACTGTCCGGCCATGATTTCCATACAAAACTCGATGAACACGCGCACTTTCGCCGCGCGGTGAAGCCGGGAGGGATAGATGGCGTAAAGAGGGAAGCGCTCATCCGACCATTCTGGAAACAACTCGACCAACCGGCCGCTGTCCAGAAGAGCCTTGCAGCCCAGTTCGAGGACCTGGGCGATTCCGGCGCCGGCCTCGCATGCGCCGATCAACGTCCCCGAGTCCGATACCAAAATGCGCCCTTTGACCCGAAGCGGGATCACCTCTTTCTTGCGCCTGACCTCCCACTCGTAAGGCCGAGCGTTTGCCGCATCGTAGAAGTCGATGCAATCGCGTGTCTCGACATCCTTCGGGTGGCGTGGCCTTCCATGGGTTTTGATGTACGCAGGTGAGGCTACTGTTATTACCCGCGTTTCGATGAGCTTGCGGGCGACGAATGAGCCGACCGGCGGCTCGCCGAATCGCAGAGCGAGGTCGAATCCATCGGCGACCAGGTCGCCGACGGAATCTCTCATGATCAACTCGACCGAAACTTCCGGGTAACGTGTCAGGAACGCCGCAAGATGTGCCGACAGGACGATGCGCGCGAAGTAAGGATCGATATTGACGCGTAACCGTCCGAGTACCTTGTTGGTGGATCCGGACGCCGCGATCGCGGCCTCCTCGATGCCGGCGAGATGCGGCCCGACCTGTTCATAGAAACGCCTGCCTTCGTCGGTCAGCGAGAGCGAGCGCGTAGTGCGCGCCAACAGCCGCGCGCCGACGCGCTGTTCCAGGCGCGCGAGCGCACGGCTGACACCCGAGGGAGAGAGCCCGAGGGCTTCGGCGGCCCGGGCGATGGTCCCCGCCTCGACCACGGCGATGAGCACCGTCAGTCCCGAAAGCAGCTTGCTGTCGAAGGTCATGGCATTCCTGACTAAAACTCACGGCTATCTTCACATAAACGCTGTTGTAGCACGAATGCCGGCGCGGGATAGTGCCACTCACTGAAGGGCGATTTTTCAAAGGAGACCGAAAATGTTTGCAGTCACCGGCATTACGGGGAAAGTAGGGGCCGCGGTAGCCCGCAGCCTTCTTTCCGCAGATCAACCTGTGCGCGCGGTAGTTCGAGATCGAGGCAAGGCCGCTGCTTGGGCAGACTTGGGCTGCGACATTGCCGTCGCGGATTTTTTGGATGCGAGGGCGCTGGCCAAAGCCTTCGAAGGGACGGAGGGCGTCTTTGCAATGCTGCCGCCGGTATTCGACCCGGCGCCCGGGTTTCCCGAGGCCAAGGGATTCATCGCGTCGATGCATGCAGCTCTTGCCGAAGCGAAACCCAAGAGGGTGGTGGCTCTCTCGACTATCGGTGCCGACGCGCCCAACCCAAATTTGTTGAATGTCCTAGGTCTCATGGAGGATGCCCTGAAGAGCTTGCCCTTTCCGGTGGCGTTCCTGCGCGCCGCATGGTTCATGGAAAACTCCGCATGGGACATCGCCTCGGCCAGGCAAGGGAATATCCAGAGCTACCTTCAGCCGCTGGATCGTTCCTTCCCGATGATCGCCACGGATGACGTCGGCCGCACCGCTGCGGCGCTACTGCAAGAGCAGTGGGAGGGACGGCGCGTGGTCGAATTGGAGGGAGCACAGCGTGTGTCGCCGAACACCCTGGCCGATGCATTCGCCAAGGTGCTTGCGCAACCGGTGCGGGCGCAGGCCGTGCCTCGCGATCGGTGGGAATCGATCTTTCGCGCCCAAGGCATGAAGAATCCAACGCCCCGCATGCAGATGATCGATGGATTCAACGCCGGCTGGATCGACTTTCCAAATCGCGGCGCGAATGCCCGCAAAGGATCCATCGGTATCGATCAGGCCATTGCCACCATGATCCAGAGAGCGCCAACATGAACCACAACGCCGCTTTACGCAATGCCAGCCATATTCTTGCAGCCTCGCTGCTGCTCCTCGGGTTTGCCAATGCGGATGCGCAGGGCTCCCGCGCCGTTGATCACTCACTGGGATACAAAGCCATGTCAATGAAAGACGATCTTGCCCGCCGTTCTCCGGACATTCACTGGCCCACCGGCTTCGAGCCGGAGAAGGCTGATCTGTTCGCCCACAATGACCTGATCATCAATGCGACTTGTGAGCGGGTCTGGACGCATATCATCGACGCGAGCCGCTGGCCGAGTTGGTACCCCAACTCCAAGGATGTCGAACTCCAGGACGGGGATCCTGTACTCCGGGACGGCACGAAGTTCCGCTGGACGACGTTCGGCTTGGCGATCGAAAGCAAAGTGCACGAATACGTATCGAACCAGCGCCTGGGATGGTATGGCTATGCGCCGGGAGCCAAGCCTAGCTTCTATCACTCCTGGTACCTGGAGCCTGCGGGCGCCATGTGCCATGTCGTGATGGACGAGGCGGGGGTTGGAAAGGACGCGGCGGGCCTTCGCAAGAGTGACGAGACGCTCATGCACCGCGGGCACGATCTCTGGCTCGCGACTTTGAAGTGGGTGGCCGAGGCGAAGTAGCCCCGCCGGGCTATTTGGCCATGCCGAACGAGGCGTTGCGTATTTCGAGGCCATCGACCGGCTCGCTCCTATCCATATAGCATTACAGTCGTTGCGGTGGCCAGGTCGGGTCGGAGTTGGGCGAGACAGCGGGGGCTTGTCAAAATGACGTCATTCGAAAAGAGAATCGCATACCTTAGCTGCCCGGTGCTTCTGGCTTGTATCGGCGCCAATGCCTGGGCAGCTGATCCTACTCTCACTGTGAGGACGATCAGCGAATCAGGCGCTCAGCAGGTCCTCGTTGCGGCCGAGCACGAAGCCGAAAAGCTTCACGCCCCATGCGCGATTGCCGTTGTCGATGCCAGCGGCACGCTGGTCGCGTTCCTCAAAATGGATGGAGTCCGCTCCGGCAGCCCGGATCTTGCGATAGGAAAGGCCCGAACCTCCGCTTTGCTGCAGCGGCCCAGTGCCGAGACCGAGTCCAATGTGGACAATGGCCGGCTGGCCTTTGTCACCGCAGGACTCATGACACTCCGAGGCGGCGTTCCGCTAAAGGCAGGCGGACAGGTTGTAGGGGCGGTTGGAGTAGCCAGCCTCAATAAGGATAATGATGTGACCATAGCGCAGGCAGCTGCCGCGGCCTTTGAGTCGCTATCCACCACGCAACCATCCGCGCGATAGCGACAAGGGGCGAAATTCTGTCCTCCGCTACCGGTTCCACCGCCGCTCAGCACCTCCCGCGCCAGCTCAGCCTTCGCGATCTCGTGCTGTCGCAGGTGCTCACGGTTGTGGGCAGCGCATGGGTAGGCATCGCCGCAGGTCTCGGCCATGCGCAGACCGTCGTTTGGTTGCTTGCCTTCGGCGCTTTCTATCTGCCCATGGCCGCTGCGGTCTATCACTTAAATCGCGAGATGCCTCTCGAAGGCGGCCTCTACGTGTGGACTCGCCGCGCGTTCGGCGACACAGCCGGCTTTCTCGTCGCCTGGAACATCTGGGCCTACGCACTCTCCACCATCGCCACGATCCTGTTTCAAATCCCCAGCGAATTCGCTTACATGGTCGGCCCGAGCGCCGCCTGGATTCCGGAAAATCACCTCGTCGTATTCTGCTTTCTTGCCGGGGTTCTCACTGCGCTGGCGCTCTCCGCTGTTCGGGGCCTAGCCATCGGCAAATGGATTCACAACATCTCCGGCATGGCCATGATCGCTGCGTTCGCGTTGCTGATCCTCGCACCGCTTTGGGCGTTGCGGAATCACGCACCCATCCATTTCGCACCTTTCGATCTTCAGCTCCCCGAATCCGACGCGACTTCACTCGCCCTCATCGGACAGACGCTATTCGCGGCAGCGGGGATCGAGTACGTCGCCATCATGGCCGGCGAGTCGAAGGCGCCCAGCCGCGATATCGGCCGCTCCATCCTCATCGCGTCGCCGATTATTTTTCTGATGTTCACGCTCGGAACAGCCTCCGTGCTTGCTTTCCACGAGCTGACCGGCACAACGATCAACTACATCGCGCCCATTCCGCAAACGCTGCGCCTTGCATTCGGCGACTCCGGCTTCGCCAACTTCCTTGCCCGACTCGTCATTCTCCTACTGCAGATACGCATTCTCGGTGCCGCCAGCTTCATCTTCACCGGCGTTACCCGGCTGCCGATGGTCGCGGGCTGGGACCACCTCATTCCCCAGTGGTTCTCACGCCTTCATCCGCGCTACCGCACGCCGACCAACTCCATTCTCGTTGCCACCATTCTCGTCGCCGCGTTGCTCGTACTTGCCTCCGCCGGCGTTCGTGCGGCCGAGGCCTTCGCGGTCCTCAACAACGCGTCCAATATCCTCTACGGCCTCGCATATTTGGCAATGTTCGCCATCCCCGTTGTCGGCGCAAAGCTGGTTCGGGCGCGCATCCCGGCCTGGGTCGCCGTGCTCTGTGTTATCGGCTTCTGCGCGACGCTCTTTACCTGCGTCACCAGTGCCTATCCCTTTGTCGATGTCTCGGATCCGCTGCACTTCGCCATCAAAATCACCACGACCATTGTTCTGACAAATGTGATGGGGTACGCGTTTTACCGCGTCCGCGTTCTCGCCAGGGAGAGTCGGCTCAGGTAGCCTACGACGACCGGTTGCAACCCTTGAGGAGATGCCGTGCTTGTCGTGACAACAGAGAACGTGCCCGGACATCGGGTGCGCGAGGTCAAGGGTCAAGTCTTCGGCGTGGTAGTCAGAAGCCGCGGACTTGGCGGCAATATCATGGCGGGACTGCGCTCAATCGTCGGCGGCGAGATTACCGAGTACACACAATTGCTCGAGGAGGCGCGGCGTCATGCTGTCGACCGCATGGTCCGCAACGCGAGTCTCATGCACGCGAATGCCATTGTCATGATGCGATTCGATTCGTCCGAGATCGGCCAGACGATGAGCGAGATCGTTGCGTACGGAACGGCAGTGGTTCTGGAACCGGCGGCTTGATCATGTTGCGGACTGTCGTGATTGCGGTGGCAGGAATCCTCACATGCGTCGGGATCGGCCTCATCGCCTTCGGAGTTCATACACCGGGCTGGCAGGCGTTGGCCCTTGGCTTGATCGTCCTCCTCGGCACCGTATTCGAGCGCTGGCGTTACCGCCGCATCGAGGAGCAGTCCAATGGCCCGTGGCAGCGGACTGATGAACAATTTATCGATCCGTCGACCGGTGACCCTGTTGAAGTAATGTTTGACCCACGCACCGGTGAGCGGCGCTACGTCGCCGGAAAGCCGCGCGAGGCAAAGGACTCCTGATGACACCGTTGACGCCCACCAAGCGCCAAACTTACGCGTGACCCTAGCCTGGGTGCGGCGGGTCACAGGCATCAAAAAGCGGTCTCACCGCGGTTTCTGCCCGATTTGTCGGTTTCCGGCCCCTTCGGAGGCTTTTTTGCCCCAAAAGGCCCGGAGTCCGACCAAAACTGTCAGCGCTGACATAATCCGAACAGCAATTAAATAAAAAAGAAATACTTAATCGTTGACGTCAGCCATCTTTCGGGGTTAGCCTCCCGTTTGCGTCGAGCTGGTTGAAAGACCGGTCATGGGGAGTAGAGAGAGCGCTAAAAGCTCTTGGTTCACAGCATTTTCCGGCATTTCGCGGATCTTCTTTGTGCCAGGCAGATTGCGCCGCGCGTCTGAGAAGATCGAACTATAAGGGAGATCCATTACCATGTCGCATCGAAGGGAAAAGCGGGCTCGTCAGTCTGCTCGTTTAGCTCAAATGACAGCGGTGTCACTAAGCGCCTGTATAGCGAGTCAACTGGCGTCCGCCGCTGACGGCCCGCCATCGGGAGGTCAAAACGCCGGTAACAGCGAAGAACTCCAGGAAATCATTGTTACCGGGTATCGAGAGTCCCTGGAATCGGCGCTGAACCGCAAGCGTGCGTCCATTCAACCCATTGAATCAGTGGCCGCCGAAGACATCGGCAAGATGCCCGATCAAAACGTCTCCGAGGCGCTGCAGCGCCTTCCCGGAATCTCCATTAATCGCTCGGGGGGTAAGGGTACTCAAGTCCTCATCGATGGACTTGGCAACAACCTTATTACGTTGAATGGCGAGGTTTTGCTCACCGGCCGAGAAATTTACGTCGCGGGGGAGGCCTCGGGCGGCGGCGGCACCGGCGGTCTGCAATACGCATCCTTGGAAGGTATTCCGAGCGAGGAAATCGGCGGCATCGACGTCATCAAGAATCCCACGGCACAAAATCGTGAAGGCGGATTGGGCGGCATCATCGACTTGCGGACGCGCTCGCCGCTCGCGCAGGACATGGGCCTGAACTTTGCCGGCAATATGCGCGGCACCAAGGCCTCGGGCGCCGACGGCGGCCCCACCCCCGTGGGCACGTTGGTCGGCGGCTACAAATTCAGCGATAACTTCGCCATCACGGCCAGCGTGTCGTACGACGAAGAGAAAACCCATGATAAGCAGTTCCAAGACCAGAACCGCAATCAGTGGCTGATCACCAATACGGCGACCAACGGATCATATACAGGCAGCCCGATTGCCAGCACCAACACGGTGCTGCCGGGCGGACGAACCTATATCGATCCACTGCTGGCTTACTTCAGCGACATCCTCGATCAGATCACCACCAAGGGCGCGACCATCGGGGCGGAATGGCGCTGGAACGATGACATCGTCAGCAACTTCAATTGGTTCTTCATCGACGAGAAAGAGGTCAGCACCACTTTCTCGAACAAAGCCTGGTTCTCCGGCGGCAGCGGCGAGAACAATGCCGCGGGCGCACCGGCGTCCTTCCCGGGCATCGACCCGTCTCAGCCTTATTCCATCGATGCCAACGGCGTCATCCAATCAGCCACCATGCAGGCGAACGGCGCGGAGACCGCGACCCTATATGAGAGCAACCTCACCAAGGCCAACAATTTCCAGTTCACCACCAAGTTTGGAGGCTCGGGTCCCATCACCGGCGATGCGGGCGCAGCCTATGCCAAGGCCACGGGCGACTACGAGGCGGCGCAGGCCGATGTCGAGCACGGCCTCTATGCCGCCTTCGGCAGTGCCAGTCCGGGCATTCAACCCACGGCTCCTGGTTGCAACAATGGCAGCAACAACTGCACCAACGGCAATCACGGCTACTACTTTGTGTACAACAATGGCGGCACGAGCGGACTGCCATCGGTCGCATACCCCGCCAGCTACCCCGCCAACTACGGCGGTCTGACGAATGTGCTGTCGAATCCCGCGTACACCTTGTTCAAATCAAACTGGGCCTGGGCGAACAAGCTCGATGAAAAGCAATGGGCGGTCAAGTTCAATCTGCAAGGCAAGCTCACCGACTTGATCACCCTCACAGGCGGCGCGCGCTATCAGGACCGCGAAGTGGACTTTGTGCATGGGCGCTACTTGGAAAGCGGCGTGAATCCCTATGGCATCGGCGGTGTCGGCGCGGGCACCGCAGCCGGCAACTGCTGCATCGGCCCGCAATCCGGCACGTGGCTTTACTACCAGGATCCCGGCTACGCCAGCATTCCCTATTCCACGCCGCAGACCAACCCAAATCTGGCGATGACCTACAATAACTTCGCTTCCGGCCCGATCCAGGTGAAGAATCCGGTGACCGGCGGCATGACGAATCCCGCGACGTACCTCAACACCGTATGGACACAAGCGGGAGTCCCGAACGGCACCGAGACGTTCTTCAGGGACGCGCTCAATACCTACACGGTCACGGAGAAGACCACCTCGGCGTATGTCATGGGTGATGCGGGAGATACCAATAACATCTTTCACGCCAACTTCGGCGTCCGCGTGGTCCGCACTCAACTGACGGTGGATGCCTCGGAGACCAATCCGAACGGATCGACCTTCGTCGGCACCGCATCCTGGAACGGCGTGAATTCCAACGATATCCCTTACGCCAACAGCCGCAGCTACACCGACGTGTTGCCGGTTTTCAACTTCGTTTTGAATGCGACCGACACTCAGAAGCTGCGCTTCGGCGCGGCTCGGGTCGTGGCACCGCAGAATCTGCAGCAGCTGGGTTCGGGTCTTGCGTACAACTTCACCCGTGCGGCGGCCGGCGAGTGTACCGGTGGTGCCACGGTGTGCTTCAAGTTCGCCGGCGGCGCGTCCGGTAACTCGAACCTCGATCCGTTCCGCGCCTCGCAGTTCGACCTCGCGTGGGAAGACTATTTTGCCCGCAACGGCTTGCTGAGCGTGGGTTACTTCTACAAGGCGGTGGATAACTTCATCACCACGGCCAATGTACCGACCCTGGTGGCCGACGGGGTCGGCGGCACCACCGCGAATGTGTCGACACCGGTCAACGGTGGTACCGGCAAGATCTACGGCGTGGAATTGAGCGGGCAGTATGCGTTCGACTTTGGTCTTGGCTTCCAGGCGAATTACACGCGCTCGAACTCCGAGTCCACACAGACCAGCTCGTTCGCGGCCGATTTGCCGATTCCCGGAGTCTCGAAGAACGCGTTCAATGGGGTCGTGTACTACGAACACTTCGGATTCTCGGCGCGGGCGGCTTATGCCTGGCGCAGCGTGGCCGTCAATTCGGGTGGTGTCGGCAGCTCGTTTGCATTCCAGGACCTCAATGGCGTGCAGAAGATCTATACGGTGTTCCAGGCGCCCTACGGTCAGCTCGACGGGCAGATCTCGTACGATTTCGGCCCGCACTTCGGCATCCTGGCATCGGTGGTGAATCTCAGCAACGAGAAGCTGCATACCTACTTGCAGTTCAAGGACGAGCCGTTCACCTATGACGATACGGGTCGCCGCTTCTTCTTCGGAGTCAAGGGCAAGCTGTAGACTGACGTTCCGTGAAGCGTTGGGGGCAGCGCGGAAATCCCGCGCTGTCCTTTTAAATACCGGCGTGGACTGCGCCGCTCGTAGGATGATCGACGCCGTGGTCACTCATGCCCGACAAGCCGCGAAATTCTGACGACGTCAATATCCGCAGCATCGCCATCGTCGGCGGCGGCACAGCCGGCTGGATGGCCGCCAGCATGTTGGCGCGCGCGCTGCCCGGCACCCGCACCGCGATCACCGTCGTTGAATCCGCCGAGATCGGCATCATCGGCGTCGGCGAGGCCACCATCCCGCCCATTACCGAGGTATTGCGATTCTTGAGCATAGACGAGGCGGATTTCGTACGGCACACCGAGGCCACCTATAAGCTCGGTATCAAATTCGTCGATTGGAAGACTGCGGGCGAGTCCTACTGGCACCCCTTCGGGACTTTCGGCGCCGCCATTCTTCGACGCCCCTTCTATCATGCCTGGCATAAGGTGCGCGCCGCGGGGGTACCTCTGCGCTTCAACGATTACAGCGTCTGCGCGACGCTTGGCGATGAATTCAAGTTTCGATTTCCCGACGCTGACGCGGATTCGCCTGCCGCCGGATTGCGCTACGCGCTGCACTTCGACGCGGTGCTGGTTGCCAGGTATCTGCGCAACTACGCCGAACGCCTGGGCGTCGAGCGCATGGAGCGCACGGTCGCGGGTGCATCGCGCCTGGGTGACGGGTTATTGGACGAACTCAAATTTTCAGACGGCTCCTCCCTCAAGGCCGATCTCTATATTGATTGCAGCGGCTTTCGCGGCGTCTTGATCGAACAGGTATTGGGCGCCGGCTATCTCGATTGGACCTCGATGTTGCCGTGCGACCGTGCCGTCGCGTGTCCGACCGCGACCACCGGCAAGCGCGCTCCATTTACCCAATCGCTGGCGCGCAGCGCCGGTTGGCAATGGCGTATTCCGCTGCAGCATCGAACGGGCAACGGCTATGTGTACTCGAGCCAATTCAGCAGCGACGAAGACGCCTGCGCCGACTTGCTCGCGGTGCTCGGCGTGCCGCCGCTGGCTGAGCCGCGCTTCTTGCGGTTCACGACTGGCCGCCGCAAGGTCTTTTGGAGCGGCAATTGCGTCGCACTGGGACTGGCGTCGGGGTTCATGGAGCCGCTGGAGTCGACCAGCATTCATCTCGTCAGCAGCGGCATATATCACCTGCTGGAGCACTATCCCGATACGCACTTTGACCGCAGCAACATCGATTCGTACAACGCCGAAGTCACGTACGAATACGAACGCATTCGCGATTTCATCGTTCTGCACTACTGTTTGACGCAACGTGAGGATACGCCCCTGTGGCGCTACTGCCGCTCCATGGCACTGCCGGACACCCTGCAACAGCGCATCGAGTTGTACCGCGGCACGGGCCGCGTGCGTTGGCGGGCCGGCGAGTTGTTCACCGATATGAGCTGGTTTTACATCTTTGAAGGGATGGGCGTTCGCCCCGAGCATTACGATCCTCTTTTAGACGTGGTGACTCTCGACAAGCTGAAAGAAATCTTGGCCTCCCTGGCGGAAGGCACGGCAGCGGTGCAGCGTGCCGCGCCGCTGCACGACAGCTACTTTGCGCCGCGCCCGGTGTCCCAAGATGCGTCCAAAGCACGATCATGAGTGCGGCGCGGCCGTTGCTTGACTGCACGCTAGCATGAACATTCTCGACCGGACGCAAGGTCCGCAGCTCTCCGGCAGCAACTTGAAGCATGCCGGGGACCACAATCAGCGCGTGACCCTGCATGCGATTCGGGTGAATGGTCCCGTGACTCGCGCGGCATTGGCGCAGCATACCGGCCTGACCTCGGCGGCAATCGCCAATATCACCAGCCGGCTCCTCAAGGTCCGATTGATTCAGTCGGCCGGCCGGATGATCGGCGCGCGCGGCCAACCTGCCACGCGGCTCGTGGTCAATCCCGATAGCTGCTTTTCCATCGGTCTCAATGTGGACCGCGATCACATCACATTGGTGCTGCTCGATTTTGCGGGGCACGTACGCGCCCGGGCGGAACGTGAAATTCCATTCGCCAAGCCGGCAACGGTGCGCAGCTTTTTCCGCAGCAGCACCCGGCGGCTGCTCAAGCAGGCGGGCATTGCACGCAGCCGCGTGATCGGCGTCGGTGTCGCGTTTCCAGACGACATTGCGCGCGCGCATCTGCCGGATCAGCCGGGTGATTATGCGGCATGGGCGGACATCCAGATCGGCGAACTTCTACGGGACTACTTGGGCGTGCCGGTGTTCGTCGAGAATGATGCCGCCGCTGCCGCCATCGGCGAGATGCAGTTCGGCCTGGGCCAGCGCCACCGCAGTTTCTTCTACATGTTGATCACGGCAGCGCTGGGCGGCGGGTTGGTCATCGATGGCAGCTATTTCCGGGGTGCCGACGGACGCAGCGGCGAAATCGGATGGCTGCACGATCGCGCCGCGTCCGGGGAGAAAATGCAGCTGCAAAACATCGTTTCGCTGTCAGCGCTGTACAGCCGGCTTGCGGACGGCGGCTTTCGCGTCGACTCGCCGCGCCAATTGGCGCGTCTCAATGGCGCCGCTCAGGGAATCATCGACGCATGGATTCATGAATCCACCGAAGCGCTGGTCAACTCCTTGCTGGGTGTCAATTGCTTGATCAATCCGGAAGTCATCCTCATCGGCGGTCGGCTGCCGGCTGCGCTGGTTGATCGGCTCGCCGCCTCGATCAACAACAGAATGGCTGATTTCGCCTCCCAGCTACCCGCGGTTGCTCCGGTCGCACGCGCCGCAACCGCGGCCGATGCACCCGCCGTTGGCGCAGCGATTCTACCCTTCAGTCATAGCCTGCTGCCCACGCGCATCGCCCTGTTGAAACGCGATTGATTCTGAGTCCAAGCGGACAGCCGCGGGTAATCACTGTTCGCGCAGAGCCGCGAGCGGCCCAATATATCGCTCGTAATTCCGCCAACGCTCGACGGAGGACTTCGACATGCCTTGGCGTACCTGCCACCGGCTGGCCGTGACTATCGCGCGCTCGGTGCGATGAAAATCGAGGCAACGCGCATCCCATTTCAGGCCCGTGAATTCCACCATTCTGCGGCTCCAGGCCTCCGGATCCTCCACCAATCGCTCATAGCGTATCTGCAGCATCGCATCGTTCGGCAAGGTATCCGCCCAATGACGCATCAACCGTCGATACTCGCCGTAGTAGTGCGCCAGATCCTGTAGGTCATTCGCATAGCTGTTGGCGGCCTCGAATTGCTGAAAGTAAATCGACAGGCAGGTGTCGCGCGGATCGCGCTGCATGTGGATGAAGCGCGCGCCCGGCAATGCCGCGCGAATCAATCCGAGAAAAAAGAAATTGCTTGGGAATTTATCGACAACGCGCGCCTGGTCCCCGGACAGGCTCTCCACCAATTCAAGGTAGCCAGCACCCAGGCGCTGCAGTTGCGCATCCGGGAAGTCGAGTTCGGTACCGGCAGCTGCGGCGCTCGCATATGCCGCGGCGGTGTTGCTGCCGAAGTAGGTAAGTTCTCCGGCGCCGAACACCTCGGGATGCGAAGCCAGTATCTGCTCCGCGAGCGTTGTGCCCGAACGCAGCATGCCGACTATGAACACCGGGCGTTCGGACAGATTTCCCGCAACCTGCTTGCGGGCCATCCATGCTCGGTCCTGGGAGCGGATGATGAGATCGACCGTGCGCGTGAGTTCCACGCGATCATGGGGCGGTGCGCACTGCACCGACAGTTCATTGGCGCGGCGATAGTGGGCAAAGGCCTGATCAAAATCGCGAATATCGTCAAAATACTTGCCGATGGCGTAGCGCAGTGGCAGCTCGCGGCGCGGCGGCAAAGGCGCCGCGACCCGAAGTTCAGCGGCCGCCAACCATTCAGCATCCGCGCTCGTCATGCGCCGCAATAGAGGCAATGCCGCCCAGCTGTCGAGGGCATTGTCGTCCATGAGGATGATGTGTCGGTGCAGTTCTTCCGCTTCTGCGAAGTGGCCGGTATCGGCCCGCAGTTCGGCGAGGACCGCGAGTGCCGCCGTGGACTTCGGATCAATTTCGAGTGCGCGGCGACAACTGCTTTCGCACTCCGCGCCGCGCCTCTGCAGTCGCAACACAGTTGCGAGTCCGACGTGCGCCGGGGCAGAGTCACTATGGCACTCGAGCGCGCGGCGATAGCTTGTTGCGGCTTCATCAAGATGTCCGATACTGCGCAACGCCGCCGCCAAATTCATGTGCGCCTCGACGAATTCGGGTTTCAGATCGACAGCAGCTCGAAAGCTGCCAACGGCCTCCTCGAGCCGTGCCATCTTTAGGAGCGCAATGCCCAGCGTGTTGTGCGCTTCGGCAAGATCAGCCCGGATTGCCAATGCCCGGGCGCAGCCTGCCATCGCCAAGCCGGCACGCCCCTGTGCCAAGTAAAGTTCAGCGCGATTGAGGTGCCCCTCGGCGAAATCCGGCCGCAGGGTCAGCGCCTGGTCATAGCATGCCTCCGCCTCCGCATAGCGACCTGAGCGAGCCAGCGCGTTCGCCATATTGAGGTGCGCAACGGCATCGTCCGGCAGACAGCGCGCCGCCTGTTGCAACGCATGCAGTGCGTCCTGGCCGCGACGCTGCTGCGCTATGGCCAACATTTGCCACAGCCATCCGTTGCTCGAGTCCCGCGCGAGCAACTCAGCAGCGCAACGCTCCAACTCTGCGAACGAACCGCGGTTCATGAGCTCGATCAAAGGGGGGAGGGCGCCCGCGCCTGCGGGCGCGAGCTGACCGCAACAGTTCTTGTATTTTCTGCCGCTGCCGCATGGGCACCGGGAGTTTCTTGCAACGCTCATGACAAGGCGGGCGCCTCTGCGGCTTCGGCGCGTCCTGGCTTTGCACAGGGCGCTCCAATCTTTACGCGCCGGATGGCTGTGCGGCTAACGCGCCGGCCGCGCGGTCGAATTGCGAACAATCAATTCGTGATCAAAAAGGTGCCGCGGCATGCGCTCCGGCCAACCCTTGCGACGTGGCTCCAGATGGATGATCAAGTCGGCGGCGCGCCGGGCCATAGCGGCGACGGGTTGGCGCACGGTGGTCAGTTCCGGCCAGATCATCGTGGCGAGCGGCGCATCATCGAATCCAGCCACCGACAGTTGGCTCGGCAAATCCAAGCCGACCTTGCGCGCCATGGAAATCACGGCGGCGGCCATGTCATCGTTGCTGGCAAAAATGGCGGTAGGCGGTGCGGCCGCGCGCAACATGCGCTCGGCGCAAATCAAACCGTCCGCGAACACAAAGTTGCCCGTTTGCACAAGATCCGCAGCCACCGGAATTTGATGAGCGCGCATTTCATCGACAAAACCCAAGTAGCGTTGTTCGGTAGCGCCGTGGCCCGGGCGCCCCAGTATGAATCCGATCCGCCGATGACCCAGCTTGATGAAGTGCGCGGTGACTTCACGTGCTGCGGCGTAGTCATCGATTCCGATTGACGGTGTCGCATGCAAATTGTCTTGCGGCGCGATTCGCACCACGGGAATGGCTGCGTCTTGAAGTTTGTTGAGCATCAGTGGGTGATCGCTCAGAGGCGGCAGCAAGATGACCCCCTCCAGACGCAACTGTCCCAGCAGGGTATCAATCTGCTTTTCGATGTCCGGGCTCTTGACGTCCCATGGTTCCACCATGAGATGAACGCTGGCTTCCCGGCAGCGTTCGACGGCGCCGGCCTGAAACTCGCTGAGATAGTCGCCGGGTCGATCGCAAAAGAGTCCGATGAGAAAGGAGCGATTGCTGGCCAGCCCGCGGGCGTTCAGATTGGGGCGATACTTGAGCTCATCAATGGCACGCAGAATTCGCGCGCGGGTGGCGCCGCGCACGCGCGGTTCATTGTTGATCACCCGCGAGACCGTCTTCGGCGAGACTTTTGCGCGGTCCGCGACCTCGTTTATTGTGACCGGTGTCGGTGTGGTATTTGTCGCCATTAGAGAGCCTCGTCGAGTCCCTAGTGTAGCCGCTTGACCCCGGCGCGCCATCTTTAGATCGATTGCGGACAGGCGTTCGCCGCGGCGCTGCCTGTCGACTTGAGAGTCACATCGGAAATGATCAGCTTTAGATGCCCGGCTGTGCCGATGATGAAGGGCATTTCGACAGCACTCAAATCCGCGCCGCTTTCAGAAAAGCAAGACAACGGCACCGACTCGGTGCGCCACTCGCCGCCGACCGCCGCGTCACGTAATGCAGGCGTCAGATCAACCGCAGGGCCCCTTTCTGTGGCGCATCGGGCTTCGCTGCACATCAGACTCAAGCGAATTTTTTGATCGCCGAGCGCCTCGACCCGATAGCGGAAATTCAGACTGCCGCCGGAGCCGGCGACCTGGCGCAGATCCTCGGCGCGTCCGGAAATCTCGAACAGTCCGTCTTGAGTTCCGGCCCAAGTCACTTGAACCCCTTCGGGCAGACTGTCCACCGACACAGCGCCGTGCGGACTGATCTGGTGCTGTGTGGTTACGTGCACCTGCGCATCGCCGTCCGCCACGAAGAGCGACCACGGTGCCGTGGCATGGGCTTCGGCAAAGAGGCTGCCGGGCCGCATGCGCCACCGCGGTGGGACATGTGGATCCTCCGACAGCATCGCTGCCGCCGCGCGATGCCGATATGTCAGGCCGTAGCCGCGCGGATAGGCCGCGCCGGACACAGTGCCATCAGCTTGGAATGCGACGGGCATGGCAGTGTTAGGCCAGGAAAATCCCAGGCGTCCGGTGAAATCGACCGCCACGCCGTTGGCCTTTCCGAACAGCAAGTCGGCGATGCCTTCGCCTTCGCTGCCCGGTAACCATGCTGCTACGAAGGCGTCGGAGGCGTTGATTTCGGGATTTACCCACAGGGGCCGTCCGGAAAGAAATACCGACACCGTGGGAATTCCCAGGCTACGCAGGCGTTTCAGCAACTCGAGGGCGCGCTTGTCACCGGGGGAGAACTCGAGGTTCTCCAAATCGCCCTGAAATTCGGCGTAGGGGCGTTCACCGAAAACGACCACCGCCGCGTCCGGGCGCTCGGTAGATTTGCCCTCGCTGCTCAACGTGGCGCTACCGCCGCCCGCAGCGGCGGCCGCCTGAATGCCGCCAAATATCGAGGTGGCTCCCGGGAAGTCGCCATTGCGGTTGTGGTTTCCCTGCCAGTCGATGGTCCACCCGCCCGTCTGCGCGCCTATGTCATCAGCCAAATCCCCGCATACCAGAAGATGAGCGCCGGCATGCAGGGGCAGAACGCCATGCGCATTCTTGAGAAGCACCAAGGATTCGCGCACCGCCGTTCTGGCCAGGGCGCGATGAGCCTGCGAGCCCAGTTGTGTGAAGTCGCCGGTCTCGTGCCGATCCTTCGGAGCCAATCGTTTGAACATTCCGGCCGTGACTTTGACGCGCAGAATGCGGCGCACCGCATCGTCGATTCGGGCCCGCGAGATTTCGCCGCTACGCGCCTGCGCGAGCGTGTTCTCGAACAGCGCCTTCCAGCTGTCGGGTGCCATGAGCATATCGACGCCTGCGAGGAAGGCGGCGGCACATTGCGATTTCGTACAGCCCGGAATCTGTTCCTGTGCATTCCAGTCGCCGACCACGAATCCTTCGAAGCCGAGCCGGCCCTTGAGCACCTCGGTGAGCAGATGGTAGTCGGCGTGCATTTTTGTGCCGTTCCAGCTGTTGAAGGAGGCCATGACAATCATTGCGCCTGCCCTGATCGCGGGCGGATAGCCTGCACCATGAACTGCGCTCAGTTCCGTCTCTGAGACGACGGTGTCGCCCTGATCCCGGCCATTGCGTGTTCCGCCGTCACCGAGAAAATGTTTGACGGACGATAAAGTATGCCCCGGCCCCAGGAAGTCGACGCTGCCGCGGCTGCCTTGGATACCCTCGACCATGGCCGGCGCGTACTCCGCGACGAGCTGTGGCGATTCCGAATAACTCTCGTACGACCGACCCCAGCGTACATCGCGCACCACCGCCACTGTCGGTGCGAATGTCCAGTCGATGCCCTCTGCGGCTACTTCGGCCGCGGTGACTTCACCAACTCTGCGCACGAGTTTCGCGTCGTGTGCCGCGCCCAACGCAACGTTATGCGGAAAAATGGTCGCGCCAATGATTTTGGCATTGCCATGCACTGCATCGATTCCAAAAATAATTGGAATGGCCGGATGGTCGCCCGCGTTCGTCCTCAATGCCGCGCGATAAAATGCGTCCGTCAGGTCAAGCCATGCCTGCGGAGCGGAGCGGGGATTGTTGCCAGGTGCCGCATTGCCGCCGGCCAGAACGGAACCGAGTTTGTATTGAGTGAGTTCGGCGGGAGTAATGGATGCGATATCGGCTTGGATCATCTGGCCAATCTTTTCTTCCAAGCTCATCTTCTGGAGCAAACCGGATACAAACTCTTCAGTCGTGGGGTCCAGTTTGGCTGCTTTCACCGCCGGCCAGGCATCCAGAGGTAGACTTGGGGGTTGGGAGTAAGCTACCGAACACACGACCTGGCCACAGAAGAAGCCGACGACCGCCAGGGGGAGCAACGCTGCACGCTTGATCATGGTATAACTATCTGTATTTTAACGAATTATCTTGTCCGCGAACGCCGCCAGATGAATCCCTAGGGACCCAGCTTACAGGATAAAGACGGAAAATGTCAGCGCTGTCACACTTGAAGGGAATCAGGCTCCGCGCGCTGGCCGCAATCTGTGGATACGCTTCGGGTGCTTAGCGGATCCGCCGTCTCGCTCAGCCTGCTCGATTGGGCCGTTGTAGCCATCTATGCCACGGGCTTGATTATTTTGGGCGTCCTGACATCGCGCTGGCGTTTTGCGCCAGTCGATTACTTTCTGGCGTCGCGCGGCACAACCTGGCCTGTGATCGGCCTCGCCCTGCTGGCCACCAATATTTCGTCCACTGCGCTGGTTGGACTGACGGGGGGCGCCTATTCGACCGGACTTTCGGTGTACGACTACGAATGGGCGGCGACCCTCATTCTGGTTTTTTTCTGCTTGTTTCTGCTGCCCGCGATAATCCGCAGCCGCATATACACGATGCCGGAATTCTTGGAACGCCGTTACGATCGACGCGCACGGCTACTGTTTACATTGCTGACCTTGTTCTTGAATGTCGTCGTCGATTCCGCAGCGGTGCTTTATAGCGGATCGCTCGTGTGTCAGTTGCTTTTTCCGGGATGGCCATTGTGGCTGATCGTCGCGACTTTGGCGGGCGCCGCCGGGATTTATACCATCACGGGTGGATTGCGCTCGGTGATCTACACCGAAGCGGTTCAAGCCGTGGTGCTCCTGGCGAGCGCCGCACTCATTTCTGTCTGTGCCTTTCGTAGTGCCGGCGGCTGGCATGCCGTCATGAGCCAAGTCGATCCCGCCAAGCTTTCGCTGATCAGGCCCTTGGGTGACGCCGGTGTGCCATGGCTGGGTCTACTCTGCGGTATACCTCTGTTGGGTTTTTATTATTGGTGCACCAACCAATCCATCGTGCAGCGCATGCTGTCCGCGAAAAATACCGAACAGGCGCGCTGGGGTGCATTGTTCGCCGGGCTCCTGAAACTTTCCGTGCTTTTTCTCATCGTGTTGCCCGGTACTTGCGCCTTGCTCCTGTTTCCAAGTCTGCCGCGGGCAGACCTCGTGTATCCGAATCTGATCCTGCGCCTTTTTCCGGTGGGCTTCGCGGGCATGGTGGTGGCGGCCTTCGTCGCCGCTACCATAGTGTCAATTGCCTCGCTGCTGAATTCTGCCTCGACGCTCATCACCATGGATGTGGTGCGGCATTTCAGTCCGAATCTCTCCGACGAGAAAATAGTGCGCATCGGCCGAATCAGCACCGCGCTCCTCTTAGGCGTCGCGGTGCTCTGGGCACCCCAGCTGCAGCTGTTTCCATCGCTGTGGCAATATCTACAGGCGGTGCTCGCCTATGTGGTGCCGCCGGTGGTCGCGCTGTTCTTGGCGGGCATGTTTTGGCGTGATGCGAATGCCGACGGCGCAGCCGCAACGCTCATCATTGGTTCTTTCTGCGGCGCTGCGTTGTTCGTTGTGAATGGCGTGCTGCATTGGACGAATCTGCATTTTCTGTATGCGGCGCCCATTCTGACGCTCATCGATTTCTCGATTCTCGTGGCCGTGAGCCTGTACACGCGGACGACGCAACGCCAGTCACAGACCGATGCGATGTCCGCCCGACCGCAGTGGCGCGCCGACCGAGCGGATTTGCAAGCCCGGCCCTACTGGCAAGACTATCGTTGGCAGGCCGCGGGATTGGTTTTGCTTTGCGCCGCCGTGGTGATCGCGTTCCGTTAAGTCAGGAATTCCCTACCGCGGCAATACTACTTGGTGAGCTGGCAGGGAATCTCTTGCTCGGCGGCCGCCGGGCAGTCGAGGGTTTCAAACTTGTTAGTGTTGCCCTGGAGCGGAATGAACGCGATCAATCCCTTGGGTTGTTGCGGACATTGCAGTTCGACCACGTAGCGATTGGACTCGCTCTCGCGCCCAACCACGCGCATTTGCATCGGTTCGCAGTTGACGCCATTCTGCTTGAGGGCGTCGCGCAATGCTTGCTGCGAGACCGGCGCAGAAACAGGCCCGCCGTCCGTCAGCCTGCATTTCATCCCGTACTTGGCCGCCTCCTGGCAGCTCATCGCCGACGCCGACGCAGTCGGGCCGCTGCGCGGAGTTTTCAGCAGGTAGCCCTTGTTGCCGCCGCATACAACCTCGGAATACTCGGATTGACCCGATTCGCTGAGACCGAACCAGCGTAGTTCGCTAACGGCGCAAGCCGTTCCGGACACCGTCATCAGCGATGCGGCCATCACCTTGACGTCCCTGTTGGCGGGAAGCTGACAGTAGAAGTCTGACTTCGTACCTTTCGCAATGTCGGCGGCGTGCGTCGCGGCGGCGGCAAAACACGAGACCGCGATCGGCTGTTGCGAGCCACGCGACTCCAAAAAGTAGCCCATGCCATTTCCGCAGGAGATCTCGTACACCTTCAGGTCGAGCGTTTTGCCATTCTCGATGGTGCTGCCGGCACCCACCAATTCCGCGTCAGTGAGTTCACAGGCGAGGTTGATGGCCTTCACGAGTTTCGCGCTTTCCTCCCTGGCCAGCGCCTTGGCCTTCGCGGAGCTGCGATTGCCCACGCCATTGATCTTGGCCACATCGTCTTGACTCAATATCCCATTGGCTGGATTTCCCGGGGCGGACATTCGGGCAACCGGATCCGGATGCTGGGCGCGGGCTACATCTATATAACTGCCGGTCGCGAGACTCGCGAGTATCAACGCCACGATCGCAGGTCTCGTCATTTTTTTCTCGGAGCTTGAAAACCCGGGGCGGCAGCATATGCCATATGGGCGCAGCGTGCCATTGGCGGCGACTAGTTGGACCGCGTGGGCTCCGCCACATTTGAGAAGCGCTGCGGTTCCGGAATCTCCTCGGCATCCGCACTGATGGCAGCCACCTGGGTTGGCCGCTCGTTGTGTGCGGTCGATTCCGTCCGTGCCAGCACCTCGGCCGTTTTAATCTGCTGATCGATATCGGGTAGTTCAGGTTCCAAGGCCTTCGCCCGCCGCAGCGGCGAGAGCGCCTCTCGAGCGCGGCCCAATGTGACCAAAGATGAACCGCGCGCCGCCAGCGCAATCGCGTCCTTGCGCTGGGTGCTCTGTAGCAGTGCCAGAATGGCGAGCGCAACTCCCTTGTCGCCGTGGCGCAGGGAATTGGCCGCGATGTACGAATCGAGCGCCTGCGAGGCCTGATTGGTGCTCTGCTGCAGCAACGCCATGCGCACGGTAATCTCGTACTCGTTGGGAGCGCCCTTCACCAGCACGGCCTTACACGCTTGCAACGCCGCATCGCCGTCGCCGTCCGTACAGCGTTTCATCAAGGCTTGGCGCTGCGACCGCAGCGCTTGCATCTTGCCGGCGAGCACGGTGTCATTGGGTGCGAGTTCGCTCGCTCGCATATAAGCTTTCCAGCCCTCTGCCGGCCGATGTGCCTGCATCAACGCGTCACCCTTCGCGATGAGTATTTTTGTGTTGCTCGGCTGTTGGCTCAAAACCTCGTCGCAAGCCGCAACTTCGTGCTCGCTCGTACAGCGCTCTATTTTACGATTCAGTCGCGCGCTGGCTTCGGCTCGGTCAATGCTTTCGCGATAGTGTTCTTCTTCGGCCTTGTTGCGGGCGCGTCGCAGATTGAACAGGAGAGTCGGATTGTAGGGATTGTATTTTTTCCCCTCCTCCAGAAAGTGAGCCGCTTCGTCGTAACAGCCTGCTTTTTCGAGTAAATTCGCGAGCTCCAGGCGCTTCCCAAGCTGATTGGGAGATCGCTGTAGCGCGGTCTTCAAAGCGGCGATATCGGGATTCTGCTGTCCGCTGTTGACGCAGGTGCTCTCCGAGGCGGCGACCGTCGAGGCCAGCAGTATCAGCAGCAACAGGGTTGCCACGCTCGGCACGATTCGTGCGAGGCGCCTCACTGCGGTATCTCGCGAATCAATCGGAAACCGACGCTGGTGCTGCGGTAGTTGCCGTCGAAGCGATTCCGATAAGAGATCCGGACGAAGTCGGGTTGTGTGAACCAGGAACCGCCGCGCAATTCGTGCTGGATGCAGTCGCCCGAGAGTTGTGGCGATCCGTCAATGGGTGCGCCCTCATAGTTATCGGTCCAACAATCCTCGGTCCATTGGAAAACGTTGCCGAGCACATCGTACAAGCCGAATGCGTTTGCTTTGAACGAACCTACCGGCGCCGTCTGCACGAATTCGTCAGCACAGGGCAATACCTTCCAACCTTGGTAATGCCGCGCGGCTGTTTGGTCGGCGACATTGGCGTAGGAGCAGGCTTCGGCCGGCGTGGTCCAGGGAACTTGCGCGGCAGATCCTGCGCCGGCGGCATATTCCCATTCCGAGGCGCTCGGTAAGCGATACACCTGGTGCGTGGCGTGAGACAACCACGCGGCATAGTCCTTGGCGTCCTGCCAGGAGACGCAAGTGACCGGGTGAGACGCGGTTTGCGACTCGGTCGCGTTCCTCCAGGTTACGGATGGATTGACTCGCCACGCGCCGTCGTAAGTTGCGCAACTGTTTGCGGCAACGCCCGTGGCGGCTTCGAACTCTGAGTATTCGCCCACCGTCACGTCGTAAACACCGGCGGCAAAGGCATGCGCGATCGTGACTTTGTGCTGGGGCATCTCAAACGCCAGGGCGTCGGCGCCCGCTGGGCTGCCCTGCTCAAAGTCGCCTGCGCCCAAGACCTTCATCAGCGGGCAAGTGGGACAGTCCCGAAATACCTGCCCCGGTGCGGGCGCGAGCGGCGCACTTGCGACTGCGGGTTCGACGGGCGAAGCCGGGGTTTTCTGAGTGACCGGATGCAGGGCGAAGAAGGCGGCGACGGCAATCAGGGCCGTTATCGAAACAGCAGTGGCCGCCGCCACCGGCCAGGAGAATTTGTTGCTCGCGCCACTGAACTCGAGGAGAAACTGCCGCGCCGAGGGCGTGCGCTTCTCGCGCTCAAATTGCAAGGCGTGGCAGAGGGCACGAAATTCGCGCCGTGAGAGTTCACGCGGACAAATCAGTTGAGCCACATTGCGCGCAGCGGCCGGGTCCTTCGCCTTGAAGGGCAGCTCGCCCGTCATCAGCTTCCAGGCGACACAGGCCAATGCGTACACATCGTCGCGCGGGTCAGGCTCCGCGTTTTCCAGCATCTCGGGGCTGGCGTAGGCGGGCGTCAGGGCCCGCATGCGGTCGGCTGCATTCGCGACGGCTTTCGGCTGCACTTCTCCCGGCTGAACCATGAGGCGCGCCAGACCAAAGTCGATAACCTTGATTTCACCCGTATGAGTGATGAAAACGTTGCCCGGTTTTAAATCGCCATGCAGGATGTTCTTGGAGTGCGCAAATTCCAGTGCATTGGCAATACTTCTGATCAGCCGCCGTGCCATGTCGCGGGGCAGGCCGCCTTTGCCCTTCGCGTCGCGCAATTTGTCGAACAGTGACTGACCGCTGAGCAGCTCCATGGTCATGAACACGATGTCGTCGTCGCGATCGCAATCGAATACGCGCACGATATTTGGGTGCGTCAGGCTCTGCAGGCTGTGTGCCTCGCGGGACAGCACCGCCATGGCGTCCGAGGGGCTTGCAAAAGGAACCGTGAGAACCTTGATTGCGATGTGTGGATCGGCGGCGCCGGCTTCGACCTTGCGCAGATCGACCGCCTTGTAGACGTGGCTCATTCCACCTTCGCCAATCATCTCCAGAAGCCTGAAGCGGTTGAGCAGCACGCTGCCGCTGCCCAAACGGGTGGCACTCGATCCCGTGTCGACCCCCATTTTCGTGGGGTCCAAAAGGATGGTCGGCGCATGCGCGACCTGCGGCTCGAAGAACGGGTCGATCTCCGCGAGATTGGCCCGGGTCATCGAAAGCTCGTGTTAAAAGACTTCAGCATGCCCATGATGCTCACAAGTATCCCGGCCCGTTCGCGACGAGACTGTGCACCACCTTATGTCAACGGGGCGGTAACTCACTGTTGAGTAGGTCACTAAATTAAACGGGAAGTTTGGGGGCTCTGTCGCAAAGACGGTCGATGGGCACTGAAATGCCGTCTGCGGCCCCAGACATCGCCCTCACGATCGTGCGTCTTCCAGCGGCCTACCGGTTCGCCTGAGCTTTTACCGCGTTATTTTTCGCGGCCGCGGCTGCTTCTTCCGCACGGGCGCCGGCGAGAACGCCGGCCAAAGCGTAGTTGCCCTCGTGACAGGCGTATTCGTAGATTCGACCCTTCGACGAGGTGAACTCATACTCGCCGCCCCAAGGCTGGTCCCACACGGTCGGATCCTCGACGGTGAACTGATAGAGCAGGCGCCGCGGGCCTTTGCGTGTGAACCGCTCGGTGATTTTCAGCTCCTTCCAAGCGCCGCGGAAAGCCTGGGCCTTGGGAAAGTTTGTGGTTTCCACCACCAAGGTATCGCCGTCGTAGCGCCCAATCGAGTCGCCGAACCAGGGGCGCAGGCCGTCGGTGCGATGCGCGGCTCCGATATGGATCATGCGCACGTCGTGCACCATCTCGACCAGGATCGCGACGCTGTCCTTCGACTGCGCGAGGGCGTAATTGTTGTTATAGAGCAGGGGCAGCATAACGGGGCCTGCGCTGTAGCCAAACGAGGTGATACAGCGTTCGCCAAGCGCGCGATCCTCGGGGTTGTCGGTCGGATTTCGGGTCGCGGAGCCTTCGCCTTCATCGCGCGTCTGCGCGTACTTGTAGCCGGTCTTGTAGGCCGGAATCCGGCCGTTCGGCGTGCTGGTGATGAACGAGCTGCGCGGCTGACCATCGACGCGGGCCACTGTCGTGGCAGAATCCTTCCACGCGCTGTTGTAGCCGCAATCGAGGCCGCCGGGACCTTGACAATGTTTGCGGGTGGTGTCGGTCGCCGGCGCGTTCGGGTCGGTCGGTGCGTTGCCCTCGATATAGTGCTCAATGGCGGCGTATTCGAGTTGCAACGCCTGATCCGTAGTCAGGTCGATACTGTTCCCAAACTGGCTGGGGCGTTCCAAAGGTGTGATGCTGACGTTGGTCCAGACTCCCTCCACGTCGGGCTGACCATACGCGGTGCGAGGAACCTTGTAGTGCTTGTCCGCTGCCGCCTCATCTGCCTTGGCCTTCGCAACCGTCGCCGCCTCCTTGACCACGTTAGGATCCGGCACCTCAGCGGCGTGAACCAAGGCGAGCGACATGACGGGCAACAGCGTGAGGGGCAGCAAATGTGAGTGCCGTTTCATCTTCGTAGTTTGAACTCAATCCTTGCGGGCGCCAAGCAGTGGTGGGGTGACCTGGCATCTGCTTTGGCATACATCGCAGATCCCAACGCTAGAGAAGTTGGCGGATTCCCGTGTCCGATGCCTTTTGAATCACGTCAAGCAACTGGTGGCGTTTGACGGCCACATCAAAGTCCGGGCTGACGGACCTGCCTTCGCGAATGCCATCAGCCATCCGCATGTACATCTGGGCAACATTAAAAGGAAGCCCGGCCGGGACCGCGGCGGGAACCCAACGATAGCTCTCCGGTATCGAAACAGGGGCGAGCGGTTTGCCGGCCTGCGCACCATGTACGGCGAATTCGGCGACCTGTATGTAAGTCGTCTGATGAGGGTCTGTCGGCACGATGGCCAGGGCACCCTCGGTGCCGTGGATTTCGAACAAAAACCCGGTCCCATTGGAGGTGCCCGCCTTGAGTTGCACCGACGCGACCGCGCCGCTCTGGAGGACACCGCTTATGCTCACCTGGTCGGCTGCGGTCATTGGGATCATCTCACCCGTCTCGACGATCTTAACTTGCTTGCGCCGGTTTGCCACGACGCTGGACAGCTCTTTGAACTCGCCAAGGCAGTAGCACAAAGCGTCAATGGCGTGTCCTCCAGGACTGGTCATCAGAGTATTGCCGCTCAAGCGATCCGCCATATAGGCCCAGTCAAGTGTGAATTCGGTACCCCATGTTGGCGTCGTTATGATCATCGTGGAGGAAAGCACGTCGCCAACGTATCCATCGGCGACCATATCCCTGACCCGGTTGAATGCGGGGGCCGCGCGCGCTTGTAGTCCCGCCATATGGTGGACCCCGTTACGGAGTGCCAAATCGCGCATCTGTTGAGCTTGCTCAGCGGTGGCCGCAAGCGGCCATTCGCAGTAGAGATGCTTTCCGGCATTCAAAGCTGCCATGCCCAGCTGATGGTGAAATGGCACTCGCACGCAGATCGAGACGAGGTCGATGTCTGGATGCTGAACCATTTTGTAAGGATCGGCAAAGGCATGGGAAATGTTGAAATGCTTGGCCGTTTGCTCCGCAGTTTCCTGGCGGCTCGTGCTGACCGCCGCGATTTCGAACTCAGGAAGCGCGCTCAGGGCCGGAATGTGGGCGTCGCGCGCCCAGCCGTTGCGCATACTTGCTCCAACAATGCCAACACGGATTTTTGCTGTGGCCATAGTGATTTCCTTAGCGGGCTCTCTACTCTCGAGGTTGAACGCCGGGGCGTTACAAGAAATTTAGAGCCTTGGTACACTTGCGGCAAGAAGGTACCGTTTAGGGACGTAGTCACCACTTGGGAACCATGTAGATGCCAAAGTGTAAGCCGATCATCCTCGAGGAGGATTGCGCGCCCCGCCGCGTGCTCGAGTTGTTCAGCGTCAAGTGGACCACGATGGTGCTCCACTCGTTGCACTTCAACGGCGGAACGTGCCGCACCGGCGTCCTCGCGCGCAGCCTGCCGGGGTGCTCGAAGAAGATGCTCACGCAGACGCTACGCGAGATGGAGCGGGACAGACTGATAGATCGGAAGGTCTATCCGGTTGTCCCGCCCATGGTCGAATACTCCCTGACGCCTATGGGCCGGCTTTTCATCCAGCCGATTGAGATGCTTTATGCCTGGGCGGCCAAGAACGACGACGCGTTGTCGAAGCTCAGGAGAAGGCGGAAGAGGCAGACGGCTTCGAGACCCGGCTGATCAACGATGGCAAGACAAACAGGGACTGGCATCCGAGCGCCTGGAGCGATTAGCCATTGGGACATTTTCGAAGCGGGGAGGGAGCGACGATGCAGAGAATCCTGATGTTGAAAGATGACGCTGGCAAGGGTGGCGGCGGCCGGCGCAATGAGCCCAAGAACGTGCTCGGTGATCGACTCGAAGTCTGCTCCATGAGCCCGATGACGGGTTTTTTTCGCGACGGCTGCTGCGACACCAGCCGCGAGGACATCGGCAGCCACACCGTGTGCGCCGTCGTGACCGCGGGATTTCTTGAGTATTCGAAGTCCTGCGGTAATGATCTCTCGACGCCGGTCCCGGAATTCGGCTTTCCGGGGCTGAAGCCCGGTGATCGCTGGTGTCTGTGCGCACCTCGGTGGCAGGAAGCGCTGCAAGCGGGGAGTGCGCCGCGCGTGATATTGCGCGCGACGCATGAAGGTGCCTTGAGCTTCTGCTCGCTCGCGGACCTCAAGCGCTTCGCAGTCGACCTCGATTGACTCGCGCACCCGCCGTCCAGGACTGGCGGTGCTTGCCGGTGACTTTGTGACAGCCACCAGAGATCAGACCGCGCATTCATGGCCTGCCCCTAAAGCTGAGGCGACTCCGGCCGATAAACGTACTGGGAGAACTTCGGACCGGGATGCTGCCGTGGCGATCAATTTGATGCGACAAGATCTGCGAGCCGGCGAGTCGGATCGGGACGCCGTTATCCGCAAGCTTTCACTCGAAGTCGCCGTCGGTGACGTGCGTTTGCCGTCGTTCCCGGACATCGCGGCTCGCGTGCAACAGATCCTGGAGGATCCGAAGGCCGCACGGACCCGGGTCGCGCAGGTGATCGGTGCCGATGCCGCGCTTGCCGCCCGCATTTTAAGGCTTGCGAACTCTGCGTTCCTGAATCCGTCGACGCAGCAGATCATCGACTTGCAACAGGCCGTGACCCGACTTGGCACACAGCTGGTGCGCTGCACGGCGATGGCGTTTTCGCTGCAGCAGATGGAGTTCCGCGGCGGCGAAGCAAAGCTCCGTCCGCAGATTCGGCAGCTGTGGCGCAGGGGCGCGCTGGTCGCGTCGATCGCCTACGTGCTCGCGCGCGAGACGCGCGCCGCAAAACCCGACGAGGCGCTGATGACTGGTCTGATGCACAATATCGGCAACCTCTATATTACTGTCAGTACGCCGAGTCGCGCCGACTGCGACGACGAAAGCGATGAGTGGCAGCAATTGGTGGATGAATGGCATCCGCGCATCGCGAGTTCGATCCTCAAGCATTGGAAATTTCCGCCGGAAATCATCATGGCCGTCGCCAACCAGAACACCGGGAATCTCGAGGCGCGCGGTGCTGACGGGCTGACCGACGTGCTGATCGCGGCAATAACGCTTGGGTCTTGCGTGCTGCAACGCGAGCTGCTCGATGATGCCGTAACCGAAAGCCCGTCGTTCCATCGCCTCGGGCTCGGTTGCGGCGACTGCAAGAATCTGCTCGCGGCAGCGGGCGTGCAGATCAAGGCACTGCGCGCAGCGCTCACGAACTAGCAGGTATCGATCGATACAGAGTGGATGCTATTTCATGAGGTCCTCGCTGATCTTGTGCAGGTGGGCTATCAGAGCGGGAGCCCCTCCGTTGGCGATCGCGGCAACAAAATCATCTCGGCGCAAGGTCAGTTCACTGACGCCGTCGGAATAAACGTCGATAATCTTCCAGACGCCGTCTACTTCGCGCATCCGGTAAAGTAAGTTCACAGGCGTGTCGTGCGCGGGAATGATGCGGGTGCGGACGATTTTGTCCTCTCCGCGACTTACAACGTCGTCGATTTCGAATTTCTGCCCGCTAAAATCGCGAAAATTGTGAGCGTAAGTCGCAATTGTGAAACGGCTGAAGGCCGCAATCAAAGCGTTTTGCTGCTCCGGCGAGAACTTCGGCCAGTCAGGGCCGACGGCGAGCCGGGTCATGAGCCGCAAGCCAATGACCTGATTGATCACAGGCTCGAGCCTCCGGTATCTCTCAGTCATGGGCTCAGCCGGACCCGCTTGCATGGACTGAAGCAGCGATGCAGTGAGGGTCTGCACTTGACTCGCTGCAGGATCGCTGACTACCGCATACGCTGGATCGGCGACCGACATCAGAAGCAGGATGCAAAACAGCATCACGAATTTGGGTGTCATGGAAATTGACCGCATTCAATAGCCTACTCTTCCGGGGTCTGGACGGATTGTCTTGAACGCGCGTGCTGTATCGATCAGCAGATCGGCCGCGCATCGCACGCAAAAACAAATATGGCGAATTTTATTCAAGATCAATCGACCGCAACAAGTCACGATGTACTCGGTGCCCACGCCCGGGCGAGCCGATATATCGAAAGGGGCGATAGTTGCCATCGAGCGATATAGGATTGCGAGTCAAAGGCCGTCGTCCTAACCTCATGACGTCCATGAATTCTAGAGTGCGCTTGTTACGACCGACCGTGCAGACCGTCGTCTGCGGAACCCTCCATTCGCCGAGCTTTCATCCGCAGCGCCGCGCGCCATGGGGTCGCAGGGTATGCCACCTCTGATCGAATCGTGGTTCGTTTGGTGCGGCACCGGGCTCGCCGCCCTTGCCATGGGCTACAGCATTGCCGCATGGCTCGCCGTGCACCGACGCATTCGTCCCACGGGACGCGCACCTGCCGATTCGCCTCCGGTAACGGTGCTCAAGCCACTTTGCGGCGCGGAACACGCGCTCTATGACTGTCTGCGTTCTTTTTGCGACCAAGATCATCCGCGATTTCAGATTGTCTTCGGCGTATCTGATTCGGACGACCCGGCGATCGCGGTGGTGCGCAGATTGCAGCGCGAGTTTCCGACTAGGGACCTTGTTATCGCGATCGATAGCACGCAGCACGGCAGCAGCCCCAAAGTCAGCAATTTGATCAACATGATGGACTTCGTGCGCTATGACCACCTTGTGATATCGGACAGCGATGTGCGGGTTACGCGTGACTATCTGACCAAAGTTGTCGCTCCGCTGCGCGCCGCCGACGTTGGCATCGTCACCTGCTGTTATCGAGGATGGGCGCGCGCCGGACTCTGGTCGCTCCTAGGATCGATGTTCATCACCGAATGGTTCACACCATCAGTGCGCGTTGCCGCGATGGCGGGGTCACGATCATTCGCCTTCGGCGCGACGATTGCGATGCGGCGCCACGTGTTGGCAAGCATCGGCGGCTTCAGGGCAATCGCCAACCAATTGGCCGATGATTATCGGCTGGGCGAGCTCACGCGCAGCATAGGATTGCGTACGGTGCTCTCCGATGTCGTGGTCGAGACCTACGTGGATGAGAGTAACCTCAGCGAGCTGCTGCGGCACGAGCTGCGGTGGCTCCGCACGATTCGCGCGGTTCGGCCGGTCGGCCATGCGCTTTGCTTCATTACTTTCGGCATACCGGTGGCTGCGCTCGGGAGCCTGCTGGCCGCCGGCGCGTTACGCGCGCTCGTGATGCTCGCGATTACGGCGGTGGCACGGGCCATGCTTCATTCCACTTTGCGCAAGCGCGACTCGGCCCTCGCGCATCTTCTGCTTCTGCCGCTAAGGGACACACTTAGCTTTGCCCTGTGGGGTTGGAGCTTCGCGACGCGCCGTGTGCGCTGGCGGGACCATCACTTTCAAGTGACTCGCAATGGTGCCTTCCGGCGTGAGAGCCGCGTACAACACGAAAGCGCAATGATTCAAGAAGTTCATCAAAAGGAACTGCATAAAGGAGCACAGGCTGCCGGCATAGCGTCACACGACGCTTAGGGCCCGCCGTGTTCGAAACATTTGAGGTGATCCAAGATGGCACATACAGGTAGCGAGTACTGCCGCATCCGCACGAGCTTCGTGCGAGGTAACCGTCCACGCGTGCCGCGTGCTGATGAGCTAATAGAGGTAGCCTTGAAACGCAGCAGGCGGCGAGATTTTGCAGACCTTTCGTTCATTCGTCCCTTCGAGCGCTTGCTTGAAGCCTGTAATGCGGAGGCGGATTTGAGCGTGCTCGGTATCCGCGCGCTGAGAGTCGACGTTCTGCGCTTTTTGAGAAACCTGCTGCGCTTCGAAGAGTTCGAGGACGCATGTCCTTCGGTTCTATCGCGACCGATCCAGGCCCCGGTCTTCATCACGGGAGTGCCGCGCAGCGGCACGACTTTCCTCCACCGCCTCATTCTGCAGGATCCGAGTACGATCGCGCCGCGGCTATTTCAGCTCGTGTATCCGCATGCATCGCGGGGCGGTGGCTTCGCAACGGCGCTGCGCAAGCGGTGGGTGGGTTTGCAGCTCGCCTTGTTCAGGATGCTCTCCCCCGAGTTCAATGCCCTTCATCCGGTCGCGGTCGACGCGCCCGAGGAGTGCACGGACATCACCGCTCACGTGTTCCAGAGCCAGCGCTTCGAGAGCACTTACCGGGTTCCTTCGTATAGCGGCTGGCTGCACCGCCGCGGCTTGCTCAATGGCTATCGCTTCCATCGTCGCTTTCTTCAGCATCTGGACGCCGAGCTCCCGGGGCGCCGGTGGATCCTGAAATCGCCGGATCACGTGTTCGCGCTCGACGAGATCCGGAAGGTTTATCCCGATGCACACCTCGTGTTCATCCATCGCGATCCCGTTCGGGTGCTGGCTTCGGTCACGCGACTGACGGAGGTGCTGCGGCAGTCCTTTGCACGCAGCGTCGATAGGGTAGAGTTAGGTCGCGACGTGAGCGCATCGTGGGTGGACGGCGCTGAACGAATAAGCGCGCTGTCAGCGCGTGACAACTCGGTGTTGCACCTGCATTATCGGCAGATCGTCCGCTCTCCTCTCGATGCGGTCAAGGCGGTCTACCGTCATTGCAACCTCGTGCTGACTGAAGAGGCAGAAGCGCGCATGCGCCGCTGGGCGAGCACGGCGGTCAATATCAGCCGGCCGTCGCGCGAATACAAGCTGGCCGAATTCGGCCTCGATCCGCACATACTGCGCGAGCGCTTTGCGCGATACACGGATACCTTCGGTATCGAGATCGAGGATCACGCAGCAGAGGCAGCGACTGCCGCCGTGGCCTGACGTGCAGCGAGGCACGGTCATCGCGCTCACGCTCGGGCTCGCCGCCGCGGCCGCAGCCGTCGTCCGTGCGGGTGCCGGCGCGGTGGCGCAAGCGTTCGAAAGCCTTCACTTGAGCGGGCTGCTGGTGCTGGCGCTGCTGCACCTGCCGATCGTCGTCCTGATGGGCTTCGCCTGGAGGCTGGCCTCCGGTGACGATCCTCCGGCTTCGCCATCGAGATTCGTGTGGGCGCGCTTTGTCCGCGACGCCGCAGGAGAGGTCCTGCCTTTCCTGTACCTCGGCGGTGTCGTCTTCGGCGTGCGCGCCCTTGGTCGAGGCCGGACGATCACCCTTGGAGCAGTGTCTGCATGCATCGACGGCGCGATCGAACTCGCTGCGAAGCTGCCCTATGTGCTTGCGGCGTTGCTCATCCTGCTGGCACTGGGGCCGCAGAGCCACTTTACGCGTCTGCTACTTCTGGCCTTCGCCGCGACTTGCGTCGTGGTTGCGAGTCTCGCTGTTGCGCGCCGGTCGCTCGGCGCCTCGCTCAGCGCAATGGCGCGGGCCGTCAGTGCCCGTTGGCCGGCTGTGCTTTCCTTGGACGACGGCGACGCCGGCCGCGACCTGCAAGCGTGCTTCGACCGGATCCTTCGTCAGCGCACGCGCCTATGGTCGGGCTTCGCGCTGCATCTTTGTTGCTGGTGCCTGGGCGTCGGCGAGGCCTGGGTCATTTTCCGTCTGCTGGGTGTGAATCTGACCTTATCGCAGGCGCTCGCCATCGATGGCACGGTCGTGGGCTTACGTACATTCGGGTTCATGGTACCGGCCGCCGCCGGAGTGCAAGAGGTGAGCTACATGCTGGCTGCCGCGGTGTTCGGGATCCCTCCTGCCGCAGCGATCGCAGCCTCGTTTGCGCGCCGCGCCCGAGATCTGGTGCTCGGAGTCGGGACTCTGGGGATCGCCGCCATCGGCGACGCCAGCTCTGCTCTCCTGCGATTGCGGTACTGAGGCGCGTCGGAGCGGGTTCGCGTGTATCGCAGAGACGTAAGTTTGGTGAGCAGCTGCACCCGGTCCACTGGTGGGCGAGAGAACGACTCATCTGCGCCAATGAGTCTGAAGCCCTCGCTGATCGTCAGGCTTGTCGGGGTATGTGTCGCGCATCCGTGGATGGTCGTCGCTTTTCTCATCATCCTTTGCGCAGGGACGGGTTACTACGTCACACGCCATTTCGCCATGAGTACCGACACCGACGCACTGTTGTCGCGCGAGCTCCCGTGGCGAGTGCGGCAGGCGGCGTTTGAGGCGGCGTTCTCACAGAACAACTTGGATATTGTCGTGGTCGTCGACGGCCAAACACCGGAGTTGAGCGAGGCGGCAACCGCTGCGCTCGCTGCACGTCTCGGCACTGATGCGCGGCGGTTCCACTCTGTCGAGCGGCCCGACGGTGGGCCATTCTGGGAGCACAACCGCTTGCTCTTCGCCTCGACCGAGGAGGTAAAGAAGCTCATCGCTCAGTTGGTCAAGGTCCAGCCATTCCTCGGGTCCATGGCATCCGACCCTTCCTTACGCGGGTTGGCCAACACACTCTCCCTGACCATGAAAGGCGTGACCCATGACAAGCCTGCACCGCAGGAGCTTCGCACTCCAATCCACGCTTTGGCCGACGCGCTCCAGGACCTCGCTGTAGGTAAGCCGCGATTCTTCTCCTGGCGTACCCTGATCACCGGGGACGAGCCGGACCAACGCGAGCTACGGCACGTTATCTTGCTCGATCCGGTGCTCGACTTCACCCAACTGCAACCCGCTAGATCACCGATCGAAGCGATCCGTGACACGGCGCGGCAGCTCCAGCTCGACACCGTCCATGGCGTGCGCGTTCGCCTGACGGGTTCCGCGCCGTTGCAGGACGAGGAATTCGCAACCTTGGCGCAACGCGCGGCTGTCATCGCTTGTCTTGCAAGCGGCGCCGTGATCTTGATGCTTTGGTTTGCCGTACGGTCGCCCTGGTTGATCGCCTCAATACTCGCGACGACACTGGTGGGCCTATTGACCGCTACGGCTTTGGGTCTTGCGCTGTTTCATCAGTTCAACGTCATCTCGGTCGCCTTCATCCCTTTGTTCGTCGGGATGGGGATTGATCTCGGTATTCAGTTCAGTGTCCGCTATCGGGCAGAACGCCGTCCCGGATGGGAGGTGGGTCCGGCCCTCCTCGCGACAGCACGCACGATGGGAAAATCGCTCACCCTGGCGGCTACGGCGATCGGCATCGGCTTTCTGGCCTTTGCACCCACAGCCTACTATGGGGTCTCGCAACTCGGGATGATCGCCGGCCTCGGCCTCTTCGCTGCCCTGGCGTTGAACCTCACGCTATTGCCCGCGCTGATCAAGCTCACTCGGCCGCCGGGCGCCCCCGAGCACCAACCCGGCGCGCGGCTGACGCTGATCGACAACTATGTGCTGGGACACCGGAGCTTGGTGCTCGGTGTCGGCGCGGTCGCGGCGTTGGTTTCTGCCGTGCTGCTGCCGCTGTTGCACTTCGATTCCAATCCGATGCACCTGCGCAGCGCGAAGGTGGAGTCGGTTGCCACACTTGTTGATCTGATGCGCGATCCGGACCGATCCCCGAATACGTTGGAGGTCATGCGACCGAACCTCGCCGCCGCCGACCGCCTCGCCGCGATTTTCAGGACCGATTCGACGGTCTACAGCGCTCACACTTTGTCGAGTTTCATTCCAACCGAACAGCGCGAAAAGATCGCGCTCATCGCCGATGCGGCAAACCTTCTGGATTTCACACTAAATCCCCTCGACGTCGCGTCGCGACCCACCGATGCGGAGGTCATCGACAGTCTGAACCGAGGGGCCGACAAGCTACGTCAAGCGGCAACTGAAGACCCTTCGCTGAGTGCGGACGCCGGTAGGCTCGCCGGTGAACTCGACAGCCTGGCCGGCGGCAGCCGATCTGCCCGAGCCCAGGCCGAGCAGATGCTGATCCCGGGTTTTGTCACGTCCCTCGAGCAAATACGCAATTCATTGCACCCGCAGCCCGTGAGCATTGAATCGCTTCCGCCTGAGCTCGTGCGCCAATGGCGAGCCGCGGACGGACGGGCGCGTGTATCAGTTGTAGCAAAGGGCGACTCCAACGACGACGCAGTGATCAGCCAGTTCATCGCCGCTGGAATCAAGATAGCGCCCGACGCTGCTGGTACGGCGATCTACCGTCAGGCCTATGGTCGAGCCGTGGTCGACGCGTTCATCGAGGCAGGGGCATTGTCATTCGTCGCCATTTGCGGTCTGCTCCTGCTTGCGCTGCGCCGAGCCCGCGATGTGGCCATCACCATGACGCCGATCGTACTGACCGGGCTCTTGACCATGGGCACCTGTGTACTGATCGGGCAGCCGCTCAACTTTGCGAACATCATCGCCTTGCCGTTGCTTTTCGGGATCGGGGTCGCGTTTCACATCTACTTCGTGATGTCTTGGCGCTCAGGCGGCTCGCACCTCCTGACATCGAGCCTTGCGCGTGGCGTCTTTTTCAGCGCGCTCGCGACCGCAACCGGCTTTGGCAGCCTCTGGGCCTCCAGCCATCCTGGAACAGCCAGCATGGGGCAGCTCTTGATGATATCCCTGCTGTGGACGCTGGCGTCAGCGTTGCTCTTCCAGCCGGCGCTGATGGGTCCAACGATGCGAGAAGACGAGTGAGCGGATGCTACTTCAGGGATGATTTATATCGTGACAGTTCAGCAATGGCTCCCACGAGATGGTAGAAACTGCTCGCCGGCGATGCGCCCACTGAAAAGCTGCCCTCTGCGGAACGTTCGTCGCGCCATAGTCCTGGAATGTCGGTTTCAAGATAACGAAGCACGGTGCCGGCCGCCTCAACACCGATTTCGACAAATTTCGCATCGTTCGTGATTTCATGCGCCAAAAGCGCGGCCTTGAGGCGCTCGGTTTGTGGCCAGAGTCTGGCTTTCGCATCATGGATCGAGCCGTCGCTCAGTATCGCATTGACTGCTACCCCATCACGGACGCCGCGTCGTTCCGCGTACTCGATCAGGCGTAAGGCGGCGGCGCGGTATCGACTACTATTTTTGCCGCGACATCGCATCAATATCCACGCCCATTCGAACTGATGACCCGGATCTACGATGCGTCCTGCGAGTCCCGGCGCCGGTTCCCATGTCGGGCAAAAAGTCTCGTGAATGGCACCGCTCTGCGGATTGATAAATCGAGTGACGGCAAGTTCCGCGAGTTCCTCGACCGAAGCGGTCCAGCTCGAATCCCTGCCGACCTCGCTCCAGGCAAGGCAAGCTTCCAGCAAGTGCATGTGCGGATTGGCTTCACGCACGTTGCGTGTTGCGTCATCCGATACAAAGCCGCCGCTCGGTAGACGCCAGCGATGTTCCATCAAGTTGCGGAGTTCAAGGGCGCAGTGCTCGAGGTCAGTCCGATCCTCGAGGATATGCGCAGCGGATGATAGTCCCAGCAGCACGAAAGCATGGTCGTAGAGCAACGCGTTCTGATCGAGCGGGGCACCGGTTGACTCTATCAGGGTGCGATAGAAGCCATCGGGCCGCCGATAGCAGTCCTCCATGTATCGCAGCCCGCGACGAATGATCGGTGCCGTATCGTTTTGCCATCCCAGCGCCGAAGCTTGTGCAAACGCGTAGATTTGGCGCGGTTGTACCCGCAAGCGGCGGGGGCTTAAGAGCGGTGTGGTATTGGCGGCGAGCGCCTCAACGAAACCACCGTTGCGCGTATCGATGCCACAACGTGACCAGAGAGGATAGGCAGTGACCACGAGCCAGTCCACCAGCCGTGTGCGCAGCGTTGAGAGCGATGTCACTGAATCGGCCACAAGCGGGCCGCGCCTCGCACACCGGACGAATCGCCCCAGCGCGCCGCCACCAGTTTCGTCGCCCAAGTATCTGAAAAGACGTAGGAGCCGATGGTTGCGGGGAGCGCGGTGAATAGCTCGGAGACGTTGGAAAGGCCGCCGCCGAACACGATTGTGTCGGGGTCGACGATGTTGCAGATGGTCGCGAGTGCTCGCGCTAACCGATCCGAGTATCGATGAAAGCTCGCGCGTGCCGGTTCATCACCGTCGCGCATCAGGCCAATCACTTCCTCGGCTGTCCTCTTCTCGCCGTGGGTTGATCGATAGTCGCGCTCCAATCCGCTCCCGGAAATCCACATTTCCAGACAGCCGTGATGTCCGCACCAGCAGAGGGGCGCGCTCTGCTCATCGCCCCGGGGGTTGGGAAGAGGGATGTGACCCCATTCGCCGCCAATACCGTTGGCGCCCTCAACCAGCTGTTGATTGACGACCAGGCCGCCTCCGCATCCCGTTCCAAGCACGACCGCAAAAGCGACTTTTGATCCTGCGGCGGCACCGTCGACGACTTCCGAGAGCGCCAAGCAGTTCGCATCATTTGCAATTCGAACCGGCCGCTTTAGTGCGGCGCTCAAGTCAGCATTCAGATCCCGCCCATTCAACCAGACGGAATTGGCGTTGCGCATGAGACGCGTGCGGGGCGATATAGACCCAGGAGTACCAATCCCCACTGTTCCTCTGGCGCCCGCCATGGACTCGGCCTGTTGGACAAGCTCTTGCACAGTACGTAGAGCCGCATCGTAGGACCCCGGATTCGGGGCGCGAATCCGTGCCAGAAAGGCGCCTTCAGGATTAAGCGCGGCGGCTTCGATCTTAGTGCCCCCAAAGTCGACGCCAATTTGAATCATGTCCCCAGGGCTTCTCATATATGAGTCGGTGCAGACGCATTGTATCACCCGTAAACATATTTTTATTGATAAAACTTCATTCTTGAACTAGGATTGGCAAATCGGGATGGTTGGCTGGAAAAAAATTCAATCAGGGGGAGCAATGCACAGAACCAGAACAGGCCTGTCGTTTCGCGCGAGTTTTCTGACCGCCGCGGCCGCAACGGCCACGCTAGTAGGTCAATTCGCAGCGGCACAAACCGCCGGCGTATCGGCCGCGAAAAGCGAAGATGCTCTCCAGGAGATCATCGTTACCGGAACGCCGATTGCGCAGAAGATTCTCGATACGTCCTTCGCGGTTACCGTGATTGATCCCGAAACCTTGAAGAATTCGCCCGCCCTGGGGCTCGCTGCGCTTCTGCAGAACGTTCCCGGCATCTACGGCGAGGCGAGCGCCGGAGAAATGAATCTCAATATATCCCCGCGCGGCGTAAGAGGCGGCTTTCTCACCTACATCAGCCTGCAGGAAGACGGCCTGCCGATCTTCTACAACGGATTTCTCGAGGAACTGGAGTTTCGTCCCGACCTATACACTGATCGCGTGGAAATCACCCGAGGCGGCCCCTCCGGTGTGTTCGCCTCGAATGGCGCCGGCGCCATCGTCAACTTCATTTCCCGAAAGGCCTCCGACAAGCCCGAGGGCGAAGCCGCGCTAACCTATTACACCTATGGCCAGGCGCGAGTGGATTTCTTTTACGGCACGCCGATCGGCAATTCGGGCACTACCTCTGCCACGGTCGGTGGCTTTTGGCGGGTCGGCGATGGTGTGAAGAACGTCGACTACGACGTCAATCACGGCGGGCAATTTAGGTTCAATATCACGCACGAGATCGACAATGGTGAAATCTCGCTGAGCTATAAGCTCATCGATGATCACACCCAGTTCTATCTGCCCCAGCCTGTGAAAATCACGCAAGACGGCACTACGCAGCGAATCTCACCGATTACGGGATTCAACGCCTTGACGGACTATCTGCAGGGGCCACAGACCCAAAACGTCAGTATCAAGACCCCCAATGGCACACCCCAGAACGTCAATCTCGGTGATGGAATTTACGAACATTCGAACACGGTGACCCTGGCGGCCAAGTACGACTGGCAAAATGGCCTGACTTGGAAGGATTCGTTGCGCTTTGCAAATATTCAATCCGTCGACAATGATCTGCGCAATTTTGGCAGCAATAGCGTGATCCAGGACGCCAACACGTTCTTGGCGACCAGTCCCTTGGTTGCGAATCTAATCGCGACCTATGCCGCGCAAGGTGCCGTGGGCGCCAAGCTGGTCCAAGTGTCGACCGGTAAGACCATCGCCAATCCCGCCGCCATGAACGGCAACGGTTTGCTGACGCAGATGGGAGCCAATCAATACACCCAAAGCATCAACGAAGTCATCAACGATGCTCAGCTCAACTTCTCCATCGCCAATAACCTGACCACGCTGGGTTGGCTGGCGTGGGACCAGCATATGGATGTCGCGCAAAATGGCGTCAACTTTCTAATGGATGTGACCAATCACGCCAATCTCATTGACGTGGCAGCCGTCAACGCCGCTGGGGCGACGGTCGGACACCTAACCAACAACGGCGTGCTCTCCTACGACGACGGCTACGCCAATGGCACGGTCGGGGTGATCTCCAATTCCATCTACCTCAATGATCAGTGGCACCCGATCGATCCTTTGCGCGTGGATGCCGGCCTGCGTCACGAGTGGATCCAGTATCGAAACACGTCTGAAAATTCTGTGGCCAACGTTCCCCTCACTGGGGTGGTCAACCCCAGCGTCATAGCCGACCAGGTAGCAAGCGGTTACGGCGATGGCACTTTCACGTCGGGAAAGGTGGGCTATAGCGGTACGGCGTGGACGGTCGGCGCGAACTATGAGATTACCAACCACCTCGCAGTCTATGGACGCTACTCGGATGGTTTCGATTCGGGCATTGCGAACTTTGCGGTTTTTTGTCCCGGCAACGGCTGCTATCCCGGCGCCTTGACGCGACTCGATTTCAGTGAATTGGGGGTCCGCTTTTCGACTTCGAAGTTCTACGCGGAGCTGACCGGTTTCCGCTCCGTGAACAAGAACATTTCGGAAGTAACCGGCAATACCGGACAGCAGGTCTTTCTCAACAATACTGCGTACGGTGTGGAGATCGACAGCAAGTGGGTGCCGATCAGCATGTTCAATTTGGATCTTACCGGTGTCGTGCAGCACTCGGACATCAGCGGCGTGAGTGGCAGCACCAGCTTCGATGGCAACCAGATCGATCGGTTGCCGAATATCGAACTGCACTTAACTCCGACGGTTTTGTCACCCGACGGTCGAGCGTCAGGTTACGTCACCGTTTCCTACTACGGGAAGCGCTGGGGAGACCTGGCGAATACGCTGCAGTTGGATGCGTACACGGATCTTGCCGCCGGAGTCGCCTACAAAATCACGAAAAGCATGACCTTGTCGGTGCAAGGTACCAATCTGACCAACAAGTTCTCGATCACCGAGGGTAATCCACGCGGCAATTCGGTGATCGCAGGCACGAACGCCTATGGTTACGCTCGAGCGAACTTGCCGCGCGCCGGGGAAGTCAAGCTCGACGTTAAGTTCTAAGCGCGGAAGAAGGTGTATTGTGGGGAGTGCTCATATGGAGCGCTCCCCCATTTTGCCAATTGCTCTTCTGATCCGATAACCGTAACTCCTATTTCGGTGTATGGCCCTGTGCGAACACCAAACGCGCGATCCTAGGGACTTATAATTGAACTACATTGATCTGGCGATACTGGCCCTTTACTTCCTCGGGATGATCGCCATCGGCGTGGTCCATTCGCGCCGATCATCCAGTAGCGTGCGGTCCTATTTTCTCGGCAACAATACCGGCAAGTGGTGGATGTTGGCGGCATCGGGCGCAGCCTCTAATTTCGACGTTGCGGGAACCATGTTCCTGGTGTCGCTGTTCTACGTTGCGGGGTTTCGCGGATTTTGGATGTTGTGGAGTTGGTCCTTCTTCAACGCCGCGTTCCTGATGTCGTACATGGCCATGTGGATACGACGTACCGGCGTGATGACCGCCGTCGAGTTGATGAGGATCCGCTTTGGCGAAGATCGAGGCGGGCGCATGGCGCGCACCGCGGGCGCCATTCTCATGGTGACCTTTCTGATCTTCAGCAGCGGCTATGCTTATGCTGGGTTGAGTAAGTTCATGCCGGTGCTGGTGCCGGGCGTGGCCCCCGAAACCGCCAAGATGCTCACGGTGCTGGTGATGTCCCTGACCACCCTGTACGTGACCATGGGTGGATTCACGAGCGTGGTTCTGGCGGATGTCATCCAGCTAATTCTCTCCAGCAGCGCCGGGATCGCGATCGGGGTGCTCGTGTACTTCAAGCTCGACCCGACAACAATACAGACGTTGCATTCCAAATTTTCGCTGGTTGCAACCCCGACGGCCGTTAATTTCCACGCCGGCTATGAAAGCTGGAACAATTTTGGATATCTTGCGATCTACCTCGTGATTTCAGGTCTCTTGCTCAATATGAGCGGCGCGGGCGGTCACTATGGCGAGCAGCGATTTCTAGCGACGCGCTCGAGTGTCGATGCCGCAAAGGCTGGATGGGCCTGGGGATTTTTTAGCCTGCCGCGCTGGTCGATGATCGCCGGCTTCGTATTCTTGGCAGCCTCGGGGCTGGTCGGAAGCGCGGATCCTGAGAAGATTCTCCCGGTAGTCATCGTGCAGATGATTCCCGCCGGATTGCGCGGACTTCTGGTCGCGGCGCTACTGGCGGCCTTCATGGCATCGTTTAGTTCGACCGTAAACGCTGCGGCGTCCATGGTGGTATGCGACCTGGTGCAACCCGCAAAGCCGAATCTTTCCGTAAAGGCATCGATTCGGGTGAGTTACGTGGCGACGGTGTTAGTGGTGGCGATCGGTATTGCGATCGGCACGCAGGCGGAATCGATAAAAAGCATTTGGGTATGGATGCTGGCAGGGGTCATCGGCGCGACGCTGGTTCCCAATGTGCTGCGATGGCACTGGTGGCGGTTCAATGGTTGGGGCTATGCCGCGGGAATCTTTGCTGGTTTAGGCACTGCAATGCTTTTCGGAATAGGTCAGACGGCGGGGTGGTTTGGTGCCCGCAGCTTGCCCGAATACGTCTATGCGCCGGTCATCTGGGCAGCGAGCATCGCCGGGTGCCTGGCTGGTTCGCTGCTGACGCAGCCTACCTCGATGGAAACCCTGAAAATCTTTTATACGCGCGTACGACCCTTTGGATTCTGGAAGCCGGTCAGAGCGTTGAGCGATAGCCATCCGCGGATCACCTCTCTGCGCTTTGTACTACCCAACGTCGCTTTGGGATTTGTAGCCCTGTTCGCGTGTTTTCTATCGGTTTTTTTCCTGATTGGGCATTATTTTGAGCACCTGGGCTGGTCGACGGGCACGGTCCTCGTGTGTGCGATATTCCTCTACCATAGTTGGTACAAAAAATTGCCCGTCGAGTGCGCGGACTAGACTGCGCTCGTAAATTGAATGCAGACTCATCACTTGCTACAGCTTGTGCCTAATCGGGTCGCCGCGACAGTCGAGCGATTGCAACGGCAAATCTGGACGCGGGCGCGGGAGATCGCCGTGGAGGCGACCGAATCGAACGAGCGGCACACGATTTGGTCGGACGCGCTCTCCCAGCCGCGATTGAAAGTCTTACGGGGCAGCTCCTGGGGGCGCTTGTACGATCAGCGCTGGTGCCGCCTCGAACTGCTGGACCTTGAGCAAGATTTGCCGGGCGAATTGCATCTAGAGTGGCGTGATCAGGCCGAGGCCACGCTCTATGTCGACGGCGTGCCGTACTTCGGTTTTGATGTAGCACATCGATATTGTCCGCTGCCGCTTGAGGTCAGCGAGGTTTGGGTGGAATCGGTGTGCGTCCAGACGGGCATTTGGCACCCGGAGGCCACAGGTCTGTCTTCTTCAGGAAGCGTCTTCGAAGGCGCATATGTGCTTCGCCGAGATGATGAGATCTGGCATGCATATCACGATTTGAATTCTCTATATGAAGTGATGCTGGCGGAACGACCCGGTGGCTCGACTCTCAATCAAGTTGGGCACCAGCCGGTGCTGAGTCGCGCGGATCCTGGTTACCGAAAGCTCCTGCGCATGCTGGATCAATCGATCGATGCCTACGATCGCGGTGGAATCGCCGATCTACGCAAAGCGCTTGCCTTGGTTTATGAGGAATTTCGCGAGGCGAAGCCGAAGTTTCAAGCGACATTGACGGGGCATGCCCACATAGACTTGGTATGGCTGTGGCCGGAAAAAGTGGGTGAGGCAAAGGCTATTCACACCTTTGCGACCACGGATCGATTGATGGACGCATACCCGGAGTTGCGATTTGTTCACAGTCAGCCCGCTGCCTACGAAGCGGTTGAACGTCGCGCACCTGAGCTTCTCAGGCGAGTCAAGCGCCGGATGGATAGTGGGCAATGGGAAGCAACCGGCGTTCTGTATGTGGAGAGCGATACGCAGCTTCCCTGCGGTGAGGCCCTGGCGAGAAGCTTTACGCTCGGACAGCAGGCTTTTGAGAGCTTGCGCGGTGAGCCGGCGAAGGTGGTATGGCTGCCCGACGTATTCGGTTATAGCAGTTGTTTGCCGCAGCTCATGAAGCTTACCGGCGCTCCGTATTTCTTTACCAGCAAGGTCTCGTGGTCGGCGATCAACCGCTTCCCGGTGTCGAGTTTCCTCTGGCGTGGCTCCGATGGCAGTGAAGTCATTGCTCATGTGCTACAGGAAGTGGGCTACAACGGTACGGCGCAGCCTGATGCGATCAGACAGGGCGCGGAAGGGCATCTGCAGAGCGATGTGCATCCTGAGTATCTGTATCCCACCGGCTACGGCGATGGCGGCGGCGGGGTGACCGCGGAAATTTGTGAGCGGGCGCGGCGACTAGCGAACATTCGCGGCTTTCCGGCGATCGCCTGGGACTTGCCCGAGGCTTTTTTTTCACGCCTCGCGCAGCGCCGCGATTTGCTGCCCACCTATCAGGGAGAATTTTATCTCGAGTATCATCGCGGCACTTTTACGACGCACGCCAACCTCAAGGCTGCGTTTCGCGGCTTGGAGAGGGCACTGCAGATCCGTGAAGCTGCGGCCGTGGCCGCCGGCACGGCACCTGACTTGAACCCCTGCTGGCGACGCATGATCTTTGCGCAATTTCATGACTATGTTCCCGGAAGCTCGATTCCCGAAGTGTACGCGGAGGGGCTGCCTGAATTGGGCCGTCTGGCCCAGGAACTTGCGGTTGCCGCTCGGACAGAACTGGCGAGTGCCAACGGGGACTCCGCGGGCGTGTCCTGTCTTTTCAACCCGCTCGCCGTTCCACGCGATGTGTTGACCGGCGCGGGTCTCATGCGGTTACCGGCGCTCGGCGGCGTCGAAGTCGCGAGCCCGGCGACACGCGTCGCCCCCATCGTCATTGGCGAGCACACTCTCGCGAATGAACATCTGTTCATGCGGATCGACGAGTTGGGAGAACTCGCACAACTTACCGTCGATGGCGAGCCGGTGGCTCTGCTCTCGGGCGGCGGCATGTACCTCTATCCCGACCGACCGGCTAACTTTGAGGCATGGGATATCGATCGACAGGCACTGAGCCTGGGTCAGCGAGTGATAAGCGCGCCTGAGATATTTGTGGAGACAGACCTGAATGGTCTTCGCGCAGCCTGGGTGGTGCGCCGCCCAATCGGCACCGCCAGCAGGTCAATTCTGCGCTACGTGCTCGAAGCCGGATCGCGCGTGTTACGCATTGAGATAGCGCTCGATTGGCACGAAGCGGAGACCTTGCTCAAACTGCACTTCAAGACCGACTATCACGGTACTCAAGTCCGCTACGGAACGCCGTTTGGCAGCACATTGCGGCCGCAGCAACCCGGCGCTCTCGCGGCGGAGGCCATGTGGGAAGTCCCGGCAAGCCGCTGGATGGCCGGAACCGATGACGGCGGCCGGTGCGGCATGTTCATCGTCGCGGAATCGAAATATGGATATAGCAGCCAAGATGGGGATTGGGCGGTTTCGCTGGTGCGAAGCCCGCGAATCACGGGGTTTGAAGCCCACCGCGCCGCTTACCCCTCGAGCTTGAGCAGGCTTCAATCTGCTTCAATTTACAGCGATCAGGGCGCTCATTCCATCTCGTTGGCAATTGGCCGCTACAGCTCATCCGCAAGACTCGAAGATCATCCCGCAGCGCTCGCCGATACTTTGTTTACGGCCCCGTTGCCTTACCATGGATATGCGTGCTCGACCGCGCTGCAGGGCATCGAGGGGTCGCAATCCTTGATTCCCTGCTGGGCGAGACCTCTGACGGCAACCGATTGGGTGCTGCGGCTGCACGAAGTGTCAGGAGAGCGCGGAGTGATCCGCCTGCGCTTGGCACCGGGTTGGTCAGCGAAGAAAGTGGACCTTCGCGAGCGTCCTATCGGCGCCGCGACGAGTGACTCTGTCGCGTACCGCCCGTACGAGATCGTCAGTCTTCGGATTTCGCGGGCGGCGCCAGGTGACCAGTCTGCAGTATGGGAAGGATATCGGTGCCAGAAGTTTGAATTGGACGACAGAGCTTGCGTACTGGTACGACCTGACTCGCCGCTGCGTTCCAATCCATGGATCTGGCGTACCGAGTTTTTTGGCGCGTTTCCGGCACTCGACCTGGCGTTGCTCAAGGCCGGATTTCACCTCGCGTACATCGACGTCCAAGACATGTACGGGGCACCGATCGCGATGCGCCACATGGACCGCTTCTATGCCCACTTGACGGGCAACCATGCGCTCTCAACTCGATGCGTATTGGAAGGATTCAGCCGGGGCGCGCTATTTGCACTGAACTGGGCGGCACAGAACCCGCTTGCCGTGGCATGCCTGTATCTTGACGCGCCGGTCTGCGATTTCAAAAGTTGGCCCGGCGGCCGGGGCAAAGCCCACGGTTCGGTGGAGGACTGGCAGAGACTGAAGCAGGCCTATGGGTTTAGCGAAGAAGACGCACTGGCGTATAAATCGAATCCAGTCGATTCACTGGTTCCGCTCGCGACCGCGGAAATCCCGATAATTGCGGTCTACGGCGAGGCCGATGTAGATTTACCGCCAGACGAAAATGTCCTGCTGCTTGAAAGCCGATACCGAGCGCTCGGCGGCGAGATTACGGTCATCGCGAAGGCGGGCGTCGGCCATCATCCGCACAGCCTGGCTGACCCGGCTCCGTTGGTCGATTTCATTTTGTCACGCATCAATCGGGATTAACTTCGAGGATCCAGTTTTGAAGCAAAAAAAGAAGCATGATTCCGTCGGTAAAAGCCGCCACGCAGCCGTGGACCAGGAATCCGGCAGGCGCTACCGCGCTCCGGCCCTGGAAAAAGGCCTGGACGTTTTAGAATTGCTGGCGAGTGAAGCCAAACCGATTCCCGCCTCAGCCATTGTGCAGCGATTGGGCCGCTCGACCGGCGAGTTGTTCCGAATGATACAAGTATTGGAATATCGCGGGTTTATCGAACAATCGAAGGAAGGTGATGGTTACCGACTGACCGGCAAACTATTCGCGCTCGGTCTCGATCAACCGCATGTGAAGACGCTCATCGAGATTTCGCTGCCCGTGATGCGCCAATTGTCGCGTAATACCGGTCAGTCATGCCATCTAGCGCTGCCTTTCAACGGCCAGATAATCGTTGTTGCCCGCATGGAAAGCAGCGAACAAATTGGTTTCACGGTTCGCGTTGGATATTCGCGCGCGCTGCAGTTGACCGTCTCAGGAGTGATCCTTTACGCGTTCCAGAGCGACGCTGTTCGCCTGCAGTGGGAACGGCTCTTCCAACCGCCGCCGAAAAAAGATGAGATTCTACTGTTCAGGCGGCGGGCCGAGGAAGTTCGACTGCGCGGCTTCGAAAGGGCACCGAGTGAATTTGTGGCGGGAATCGTCGACATTTCGGCACCGATCATGCGGGGTGAGTTGGCCGTCGCGGCGCTCACCGTTCCTTTCGTGCACTCGACTCCCCAGGTGATGAGCGAGGATGATGCGGCAACATGCATCAAGGCCTCGGCAAAGGAAATCTCGGGCGAACTTCTGTACGGTGACTGAATACCGTGATTGGCTGCGGCCACTGCGTTAAGTCATGCCTATTTGTACTCATGAAATGAATTTCATATGTGATATTATAGGCTGCTGTTATTGGTCGCCAAAGGGAAAATCGTGGGTCAAACGCTGCGGCGGCGCCGAATAGGTCGAACGCAACTCCAGGTCTCGGAGTTGGGGTTGGGATCTGCCTCATTGGGGAATCTCTATCGTGCAATATCGGACGAGGAGGCCCGAGCGACGCTGACGTCCGCGACGTCAGCCGGAATCGCCTATGTGGATACCGCGCCTTTCTACGGCTTTGGTTTAAGCGAACGGCGAGTCGGGGATGCGCTGCGCGGCCATCGGAACATTGTCATTTCGACCAAAGTCGGGCGATTGCTTCGTCCAACAGACGAAGTCCTTGATGACCGTGAACGTTGCGGCTTTCGATCCTCGATGCCTTTCTATCCTGCCTACGACTATACGTATGACGGCGTTATGCGTTCCTGGGAGGCGAGCCTGCAGCGGCTCGGGCTGCCGCGGATCGACTTACTGTACGTGCACGACATTGGCAGAGCGACTCATGGTGAGTTGCATGCGGAGAAGTTTCGAGAGCTCACTCAAGGTGGTGGACTGCAGGCACTATCGCAGCTGCGATCCGACGGCGCCATCAGTGCGGTGGGCATTGGCGTCAATGAAATAGAAATTTGTCTCGATGTGCTGCGCGAGTTCGATCTTGACGTCGTGCTTCTGGCCGGGCGCTATACGTTGCTCGAACAAGACGCGCTGGACGAATTGTTTCCGCGATGCGCGATCCGAGGAACGTCGATCGTCATAGGCGGTCCTTATAATTCGGGAATACTCGCGACCGGAACTCGCGGCCGTTTTCCGATGCACTTCAATTACGAGGCCGCACCACCTTCTGTGGTTGAACGCGTGCGCCGAATCGAAGCGGTTTGCGACCGTCACGAGGTGCCGTTGGCGGCGGCGGCCCTGCAATTTCCATTGGCGCATCCGCAAGTCGCGAGCGTCATTCCGGGCGTTGGCCATGCATCGCGAATCGCACAAACCTTGGAATGGTATCGTTTACCAATACCAGGAGAATTCTGGAAGCAGCTCCAGGACGATGAGCTGATCAGGAGCGACGCCCCCACGCCCTCTCAGAGTCTTCAGCATGCCGCGGGTTGATGCGCATGTTCACCTGTGGGACCCAATCCGGGGGGACTACGGCTGGTTGACACGAGAAATGACACCGCTCTATCGGCGTTTCGGGCATACCGATGTGAAACCGCTGCTTGATGCTGCGAATATCGAGAGCGCGGTGCTCATTCAGGCGGCCGCGACATCGGCCGAGACCGACTACTTGCTGGCCATTGCCGAGAGTTTGCCCTGGGTGCTCGGCGTGGTGGGTTGGGTGGATTTCGACGCGGAAGATGTGGTCGATCAGATCGCGCGCCGCGCGGCGCATCCGAAATTGGTCGGCATCCGGCCGATGCTCCAGGATATTGCCGACCCGCTCTGGATATTGGATCCACGTAGGTCTCGCGCGCTCGAGGCCATGGAACGCCACCGGCTGGTATTCGATGCCTTGATACGGCCGCTGCACTTGGACGCAATGTCGCGGGTCGCTGCCGCGCATCCGGACCTCGCAATCGTCATCGATCACGCCGCCAAGCCCACCATCGGTAAGGAATTGGATCAAGCCTGGCAGTCGGCGATGCGGCGCATCTCGCGCCTATCAAATGTCAGGTGCAAGATTTCGGGGCTGATGACTGAACTCGCCCCGGGAACCGATACTGCGATGATCGCGCCGCACGTGGAGACGTTACTGGGCTTGTTCGAACATGGCCGCCTTATCTGGGGCAGCGATTGGCCCGTCCTCACCACCGCCGCGACCTATGCCGAGTGGTTTCGCGTTTCGCAACAGTGTCTGGCGAAGCTCGACCGGGCTGCGCTCGACGAGGTGATGGGCGGCAATGCGATACGCACGTATCGGGTCGGTAACCGGCGATGAGCTCTGCGGTGATTCTCCTGCATGCAGACGATAACGTGGTGGTATGCCGGCGTACGGTCACGGCCGGGGAGCGCATATCGATCGAAGGATCAGCGGACGTGATCGCACGCGGGAACGTCGAAATTGGTCACAAATTGGCCCGTTTCGCACTGCCGAAGTTTGCGAAGGTCATCAAGTACGGTGCCCCGATCGGTTCGATGACCGAAGCAGCGGAGCCCGGAGACTGGGTTCATCTACATAACATGAAGAGTGACTATATGAGTGCCCACACACGAGCGGCGACCGGAGATGAACCATGATTGCCAACGGTTATTTGCGCAACGATGGTCGCAAGGGTATCCGCAATGTGCTCATTGTGACCTACCTGGTCGAGTGCGCTCACCACGTGGCGCGCCGCATCGTCGAGTTGTCGGGCGATACGCAGGTTCACCTGGTTGGGTTTCCCGGGTGCTATCCGAACGACTACGCACTGCGAATGATGAAGGCACTGGCTACCCATCCGAATGTGGGCGGTGTCCTGCTGCTGTCCCTAGGATGCGAAGGCTTCAATCGTGAAGATCTGGCCAAACATGTCGCTGGCAGCGGGCGGGGGATAGACACAGTCGTCATCCAGCAATCGGGCGGCACGCGCAGTGCAATCGAGCACGGCCTGGCCGCCGTCAGGCGCATTAAGGCGCAAATGGACGATGCGGTGGTCCGAACGCCGTTTCACTTCTCGGATCTCGTTGTGGGGACGATCTGCGGCGGATCGGACGGCACCAGCGGGATCACGGCTAACCCGGCCGTGGGGCGCGCCTTTGATCGGCTCGTTACGGCAGGTGCCACGTGTATTTTCGAGGAAACGGGCGAAATGATTGGTTGCGAAGGGCCCATGGGCGAGCGCGCGACCTCGCCGGAAATCGCGGCGGCAATACGGGCATCGATTGCAAAGGCGGAATCCTATTATCGCGCGATGGGTTTTGGCAGCTTTGCGCCGGGCAATGCCGAGGGCGGCTTGAGTTCCCAGGAGGAAAAATCCGCCGGCGCCTATGTGAAATCCGGACACATGCCTATCGTGGGTGTCATCAAACCGGCGGAAATTCCCCCTTCTCCAGGTCTGTATCTTCTGGATATCGTGCCCGATGGGGCGCCGAAGTTTGGCTTTCCCAATATTTCGGACAACGCGGAAATCGTGGAGCTGATGGCGTGCGGTGCGCATGTGACATTGTTCACGACAGGGCGTGGCTCAGTGGTCGGCTCAGCAATCGCCCCGGTGATCAAGGTCACAGGCAATCCCGACACCTATCGGCGCATGTCGGAAGACATGGATATCGATGCCGGCCGGGTGCTGGAGGGGCTTGCGGATCTGGATCAAGTGGCCGACGAAATCGTTGAGCTAGTCAAGATCACCGCGACGGGAGCGGAGACGAAATCCGAGGAACTAGGGCATCGGGAATTCATCCTGACCTACAAGACTTTCGAGCCGTCCGGGCCGAGTTGTTTCCCGCGCACGGCCCAACCACGTTGAACGTGTGAGCTAGCATGCTGACTCAAAGACTCGCCGGGAAGACTGCCTTGGTGACCGCCGCGGCGCAAGGCATCGGGCGAGCGACCGCGGAGCTGTTCGCGGCCCATGGGGCCGATGTGTTGGCGACCGACACGAACACCGATGCGCTCGCGCAATTGCAGGGGTGCCGCACGGCCAAGTTGGACGTGCTGCTGCCCGAGGAGATTGTCGGCGTGGTCGAATCCGCCGGGACAATCGATATTCTTTTTAATTGCGCCGGCTTTGTTGCAGATGGGTCGGCGCTCGACTGCACGGATGAGCAATGGGCGCTGTCATTGAGTTTGAATGTCACCTCGATGTTTCGTCTGGTTCGCGCCGTGCTGCCGCAGATGCTGGCACGCCGCCGCGGCTGCATTATCAACATGTCATCGGTCGCCAGTTCAATCAAGGGCGTGCCCAATCGGTGCGCTTATGGCGCAACAAAGGCCGCAGTGATCGGACTGACCAAGTCGATCGCGGCGGATTTCGTCACGAACGGCATCAGGTGCAACGCGATCTGCCCAGGCACCGTGGAAACCCCATCGCTGCATCAGCGCCTCGAGGCAACCGGAGATTACGATGCGGGTCGGCGCGCGTTTATCGACCGACAACCGATGGGCCGCTTAGGCAGACCCGCCGAAATCGCGGCATTGGCGCTTTACCTCGCATCCGACGAGAGCGAGTTCACCACGGGCCAGTGTCATATCATTGACGGCGGCTGGTCGAACTAACGCGGCGCACACCATGAAGTCAGGGGAAAAGGGGCGCACCTTCGCGGCGGCTTTTGCGCTGGTGACCAGCTTATTTTTCTTGTGGGCCATCGCCCACAACCTCAACGACATTTTGATCAAGCAATTCGAGAAGGCCT
>Ga0210389_10000046_pt1 | contig 116620 bp, 90 predicted proteins | sample IncBWH28OmetaG_FD_160127 | JGI IMG/M metagenome (GOLD analysis project Ga0210389, IMG submission 160127) | Forest soil microbial communities from Barre Woods Harvard Forest LTER site, Petersham, Massachusetts, United States - Inc-BW-H-28-O ...
CCGGCCGAAACTTCCCGTCATATTGCTGAATAGGAGGAATGTAGGAAGCCTCGTAATACGTGGTCATGTCTTCGATCAGCTGCTGCAAAGGCTTCTTGAGACGATCGGAGGCGGTGATGTAGGTGCCACCGGTATTTTCTGCGAGTTGGGACATCGGGCTTTTGTAGCCGGATATGCCCTCAGCTTCCAAGCGGGTTAACGAGTCAGCGCCGGCCGTGATCGACCCAGCGGGGGCCATGGCCACGGTTTGAGTTGCTGCACCACTTCCGGTCGTCGCCGAAGTAGGATTCATGCGGGCCGTCGACATCACGCCGCCGATGGCGACGGTGGCTAACAATCCCTGACCTGCTTCCTCGTCGACCGCGTTCGCATCCACAGTATAAATGCTTACTCCAGAGCGATTCGCTGCTCCCGCGACAGTGAGCAGCATGTCTTTTGCGTTCGAGTCCAGCGGCGGCGCCTGCTCGAAGAAGATCACGACTTTTCGCCCCGGGAGTTGGCGCTGCGTACGCGCCAGAGCCAGTAAGCCGGCGAGAGAAGTCATACAGTGCTGGTCTTGCACAATCTTCTGCGATTCCTCGAGCGCAGCGAGCATCACTCGCGCGACGTTGCGCTGATCCGCGTTGACATGCGCTCCGGAAGAATCCACTCCTTTTTGCACCGCGGCGATCAGATCCTTCTCTGGCAGCGCGGCAGGATCATCCTTGGCTCCATCATTTCGCTCAGCGGCGGCGCCAACTGCTTTCCCCACGGCGGCACTGTCGGAGGTGAAATTCTGAAACAGGCGGAGACGCCCCCGAATGTTGAGCACAGCGAATGAGAACTGATTCGCGGGAATCATCTTCAATATCTTGTTGGCAATTTCGTGGGCATTCTTCGCCGAGGAGGGATCAAGCCGGTCGAAGACCAGGGTGATACGGTGGTCGCCTGATTTCCCCGTCACCAGGCGGAGCTCGCTGATCTTTACCGTGGAACCGCTGTCAGAGACCGCAATGTCTGCCGGCTGCAGATCAACCACGGGCTTGTTGTGTTTGTCGTGCACCACCAGATCGAGCGTGACCTCGTCGGCGTTTGAGACAATCGTAGTCTTGTCATTTTGTTGCGCTTGCCAAGTAACGGCGGCCGGTGCTGGTGTCGTTTGACCGTAACCCCGGGAGAAGAAGAGGAGGGCGAAGACTAGTAGTGCAAACGGCTTTTTCGTGTACATGAGAAGGCGCTCACCTTAAGCAGGAATATCATTCTTCGCCCCAAAGTACCCGCCATTCTACACGTCATCCCGCGCGATGCAACCACGGAATCGAGGCTTACGTGGAGGCTAGACTCGGCCCCGGCCTGTTTCCATTCAATTCGGAAACGGCTCGCCGGGCTTTACGATGCGAATCTGATGATCGGTAAATGTGAGATGTCCGTTGGGCAGCTTGATCTTCGGCATGTGACAACTCACGCAGTCCGATTTGGCCGTGGGGCAGCTTTTGGCGTGGGTCTGGGGTCTGTCCTCGGACGGACTGGAGGAAGCCAGAGGTGCGGCCGAAGACGAATGGCATGCCAGGCACTGGGCGTCGTAAGTGGAATCCTGGCGGACTATATCCTGGTGAGGATCGTGACATGCGATGCAACTGATACGCGGGTCCGCGCCGTCGAAGCACCGGCTGTTGGCTATGCGATAAGGCTGGAACCGGACGGTGAGGTCGCCCCGCCAGTGGTTGCGAACCACGGTCTCCCATGATCGATGACATTGGCCGCAAAAATTCGAGATGTCTTCCGCGGACTTCTTGCGCAGATCTGGCGGAGTGGAATCGAAATCGCCGTTGACCGCGTCGGTGAGATGCGCGGCTGTGCCAGCGTGACAGTGCTCGCAGGTTACTCCGGGCCGCAGTGTCTCATACGTCATTTTACCGTTCGTGACTGCGTTGCTGGCGTGACATCCGAAACAGACCTTGGTTTCGCGCAGCTCGATTGGCCGTCCGACGGCTTCGTCCAGATTTTTCGGTTTCAGGTCCTCGTCTCCGGTGGTGAAGTCGAGCCCTGGAATCGAAGGGTAATAACTGACCGCACTCTCATACTGGTGACCGTCGCGTTCCAGCACCCAGGTTTGCGCTCCCGCGCCAAAATTCCAATGAATGGGCAGAGTGATGGTGCGCGTGCCGTCGCTCACGCTGTACGTACTTTCTCCCCCATGAGTTTCGATGGTGTAGATGTACGGGCCCTTGCGGACAGTCAGCTTCGGAATGTCCTTGAGGACAGAATTGGCGCCGGGAAGCGCCAGCGCCCGACCCATCGGCGTGCGTGGCTGCGACTCCGATCGCGCGCGATGGCAAGACACGCACGCGGACTCCGTTTTGCCTTGCGCCTCCGCCCAAGACGAGAGGCCGAAGATGGCCGCGAGGCAGACCAGCGTGCCCGCGAGCGGGCTAAGGATGTGTTGCCGGGGTCGTATCATTCTTAGTCATTTCGAGGCACAACAGGCGCTCGCGCCGGGCATCTTCCTTGCGTCCGAATTTTGAGTAGGCCTTGGCCAGCGCGAGGTGAACTTCAAGATTGTCGGGCTGCAATTGCACGGTCGCTTCCAGATGTTCAATGCCATCCTTTGTGTCGCCGATCTCGGCGAGCGCCCGGCCGAGCACGAGTTGAGCGCTGGCCAGCGCCGGATCTTCGGCGACCGCTTTGCGGGCATAGGGCAGAGCAGTGGCGCCGTCGTTCTTCATCAGCGGAATCCACGCCAGCATGACTTCCGCAACAGCATTCGAAGGAGTCACTTCCAGTTCCTTCTTGAACTCGACCACGGCAGCATCGGGATCACCGGCGTACAACAAGTAGCCATAAAGATAATGTACGTTGGGCACGGCTGGAACGCGCGCGAAGAGTTGCTGAAACTCGAGGCGCGCCACGTCAAGGTCGTGCCGCATAAAGTCGAACACCGCCTTTCCGGTGCTGATGTACAACTCCTGCTGATCGATTCGCAACTCTTTGGGGAGCAGCGGCGTGCGCAGGCCAGCCAGCCCCAAGGCCAGCAGCAGTTCGGGGTTGGAGTCTTCATCATGAGTGAAAAAAGCGTAGCTCCGTAACGCGTCTTCGAACCTGCCCGTGCGTGTGAGCAGCAGTGCTTCGTGGTAGCGGAGAATTTTTTCGTTGCGCGACTGGTTCGCAGCGCCCTGTGCCAGGGCACGTTCAATATCTTTCAGGGATGGCGAATAATCGCCAATCTCAAATTCGCACAGCCCGCGCATCGCCAGCGCCGGCGCAGCATTTGGAGTGATTTGGAGATAATGCGAGAGCGCATCTCGTGCCGAGGCGTAATCTCCAGTCCCGTATTGCAATGAACCCAGAAACCACCATCCGTCGGGCCACTGCGAATTGAGTTTGAGCGCCTGCTGGTAGAGGTCGATCGCTCCTGAAAGATCGTTGGCGTCGCGCGCGGCCGTTGCCTTTGAGACGATGTCGGAAAAGCTGACGGGATTGGCCTGTGCGGTGCATAGTGCAGGAAAGAGCGCGAGGATCAAAATCAATAGCCGGATTCCCGACTTCGCGCGCCAATTACTGTTCCAACGACGATTGGTCCCCATCGCGTGTGCGAGCACCGAAGCGATCTACAATCAGACGACGTTTTGGCCTTAGGTGTGCTTTCTGAAGCATTCATCGTACCATGCGTTGCAGTTGTCTCAGCCGGCGTGGTGCATAGGCGACGGGGCTGAGTCTAGTGTGGTGTCGCCGGATTCGCGGTGTCAGAGGACGGGGTAGCAGGTTGCAGCGCGGCGTCGGTGGTCTGCCCCTCCGGCGCCAACGGCAGGTTGACTTCAAGGGCGCCGACGTTGTCGGTCGCGATATCTCTAACCGCAACTCTTATTGATATCGCGGAAACCGGCACGTCGAACTGTTGCTGCATGCGATAAATGGCCTCATGCGGAGTTTCGGGTGAAAGCTGCGCTCTGTCTTCCGCGACCCTCTGTACCACGGCATTCACAATCTTTCCGTCGGCATCGAAGGCCGCTGCTGCCAACTCCAACGTGGGATAGCGGGCCGCAACCGTGTAATCGATTTCGTAGGTCTGAAGTTGGATGGGGCGCAAGGGTTTGGCTGGATGGTTCGCGCGCCGCTCGCGAAAGTAGGCGGGTTGATCCGCCAGGCTTGCCATTTGTTCTGTTGTAGCCTTTGCCGGAGGCGCCAAGGCATGTATGTGGGCGCGGAACAATAGTTGGTGCGCCACCGGAGCTCCATGCTGCATGTTGGGAGCCAAGGAATCTGCGGGCCGAGTCATCGGTAGCGGTGCAAGTTCAGATGCGGCGCGGAGTGCTTTCGAGGGCTCGGGTTCCGCGGTGTTGGGATTGCCGTAGTACGACCGGCGATATTCCAGATGGTAGCCGCGTTTCGCCAGTTCCACATGAATGTGACGCAGCCGCCCGTCATACTTCTGATTACTGGGAGAGTAAGTCAGGGTGTAATAGTGGCCGCCGGTTTCGGTTGCTTCGGTGAGCGCGCCGGCCAAATCATTGGTGCTGTAGAAGGCGTGGCCTCCGGTCTCATTGGCGATGTTTCTTTCCGTCAGGTAGCTGGCATCCAGGGCTGGGCCGTCGTCATCCGTCACCATCCCCGAAGGAGACGGATGAGCACTTACATGGGTCACGACGACACCCCGCACGTCGACAGGGTAGACGGCGATTTGTCCGCGGGCAAGAGTATCGGTCATCTCTTTGATATCTTCGCTGGCGCTCAAGCCTTCAACGGTTGCATCGGAACTGGGCAGGATTGCTGATTGAAACGACGCCGAGAGCCAGATCACATTCTTATGTCCGGGGAGATCGGCGAGAAATTTCGCGATCTGGATGAGGGCGCGCGTGGCCGAATAATAAGGCTGGAAATTGTCGGCATACAGGAAAATTCGCGGGATATGAGCGCGCGGATTCTTGGGATTCACCGCATCCGCAAGTGCATTGCGGTCCTCGGTAAAGCCCTGGACCAGGTAAAGTCCATCGCTCAACACGAAGATCGCGAAGCGGGTTCCCAGCGGCTTGCTCCGGATGAACTTCATCACCTGCTCGCGCGCCGTGGGCTGGTCGTCGACTCTCATGTCGAGTACGTCCAGCAGCAAAACGTAGAGCGGGCCACGTTCCGGTCCCGAAGGCACGTTCACAAAAGTATTTGGCGGCAACGAAGCGGGGCGCTTGGGCAGGGAATCGGAAATCAGATCAAAATCGTGAACATCAAACGAGCGAACCCGTTGCGCCTTGCCGTCTTCGGCGATCGAGAAGTCGTCGGCAGTCAGACCTGAGACTGGTTTTCCATTCGAGTCAGAGACGACTACGTCGACGATGACCCGCCGCACGCTTTGGTGAATGACCAGGCCCGGTTCCGTGTGTTGCGCATTTGTGTTCGCCGAATTTTGGGAAGATGACGGCGGCGAAGAAGACGCAACGTTCCTCTGAGCTCCCACCGTGCCTACCACAAGGGTGGCCGCCAGTAGGAGACACGTTCTGAGCAGGACCGATGCCAACATGCGAAAACTCTCCGGCTGCCAGGTCAGCGGTTTCAGCCGACTGTGATTCTACCCTACCTTAACGCGACGATATATCGCACGCAACCATCCGCGAACCTTGATTCGCAGTTCGCCGTTACTCGATCCTTAGCGAGAGGCTTGATTCCGCAACCGATGATCCTTGTCTGGCAGTTACCAGAACGTCGCACTGCCCTGGGCCAGGAGTAAGGTGCACCAACATGGGGATTGAACCGTCGGGACCTGGTTGCTCCAAATTCAAAGGCTTGCGCGCGATCTCCCTACCGTCCCGCAACAGCTGCAATGTCACCTTTGTTTCTTCCCCCCCCGATGTCTTCGGAGGATACACGACGAAGTAAAGACTCAACGGGGTGCCTTGTGCAACCGAATCTGCCAGCGTTGGCGTGACCCGTCCGTTTTCCAGTTCGAAAGGGCTTTGGGGATTGCGCGGTCCGGTCAGAGGATCGAAACGGCGGACCAACTCAAGCGAGCTCAAAGACAGATTCCTTCCTGGATCGACGAAAACTGAGACGCGCTTGGCTGACGTCCTGCCGGTTTGCTCATCCGTGACCGCCGTGTCAATCGTGTAGTGTCCAGGCTGCAGCGCGACAGGCTCGGCGTAAAGAATGCGATCGTCTTGGAGAGGGACCGCGTCGCGGGCGGGCGCTTTGCGGACCAGTTCCCGGCTCACTTTTCTCACGATTTCTCCGGTGGAATCGTGAATGAACGCGACCAGCGCGGCTCGAACTAGGAGGTCGCCGGTCTTCTTGTCAGACACCGATTTGATTCCGGCGAGAGGCACTTCAAATGTGACTTCGTATTCGACGGCGTTCTCCTGGGGACGAAATTTCATGGCCGAGATCTGGTAAGGAAAAGCCACTGGTGCCGGCTGTGCGTTCATCGCGTTCAGCGCCATCAATTCGAAAGGCTGGAGTGGCTCTCCATTCAGGTCAGGTACAGCATAGTATCCTCTGCGGGTCTGTACGGTCGTCTTTGGGCGGCTGATCTTCACCTCGATTTTGCGGAAGTGTCCATCGTAATTGGTCGAGGTTGGTGAGTACGCCAGTTCGTAGTGGCTGCGTATGTCTTCCATCATGTGCTGCATCGGAAGAGAAATCTCGTTCGTATTGGTGACCGCGAAGCCCCCAGTCGACTCGGCTAATTCGCGCATGGCGAGTTGGGGGCTCGACACCGCGGTGAGTTGAACGTCGTCGTCTTCGAAGTGCCCGTTGACAGGATCGACTGCTTGCGCCACGCTCTCGGCCGCAACCCGGCGTTGCGCTGCCAAGGCAGGCATCGAGGGGTCATCCACATTCAGCCCGCGCGTGTCGATGGTGTAAAACGACACTCCGGAGCGGTTGGCATAGCTGATGAGGTTGTCGACGGCATCGCGCCGATTCACAGGGAATTGCAATCCATCTGCGAGGTAAAGCACGACCTTCCGGCCCGGCAAGAGTTCCTCGCTGCGCACCAATTCATGCAGGGAGTCCATGGCGTCCATGCCGTCTGACAAACTGTTGGCAAAACGCAATCCTCTGACCATGTCGGCCTGAGTGAGGAGGGCGGTGCCCAGAGTGAACGAAGCATCTTGGGAAGCGGCGTTCGCCGCCCACAGCGGGTCCTTCGTAATTGCCGGTATCGGATTCGTCAGTGCGTTCAGTTCGGCCTGGGCTGTGGCTGCGCCGGTCGCTGGCGACGCGAGGATATTCTCAGCAGAAGCCTGCAGGCTTGCAACTATACTGTCCGCCACCGAGGCCTGCACCGCCGGTCCTGTACCTCCCCTTAGCCCTTTGGTGGCTGCGTCGACCGCTTTTGCCAGAGTGTCCTTGTCCATGGTATAGGGCTGCATCACTGCCAGCGTGCGATTCAGGCGGTAGATGGTTACATACGTGTTCGGCAGATTGTCGCTCTTGAGAAATTCCTGGACCGCCCGCCTCGCAAATTCCAGGTTTAGAGGAGCTATATCCGCCAACACAACCGCAACGAAGTTCACCTGGCGCATGCTATTTAACGGACGCGGCGTCTCACCGCTCTTGGCCAGCCCGGTCGCGATCTGCACGCCTGCCGCGGTGCGCTCGGTTTCAAGCTGTTGGCTTCCTTGAATGTTGCGAAATACGCGCGGGTTCTGGCGAACCCCATCCTCGTAGATTTCAACTTCCTCGGGGCGCAGATCAGTGACCGCGTGATGGTGCCTGTCGCGCACCACCAGATCCAAAAGCACTTCCCGCGTGCTGGTATGAATCACTGCGCGGTCCGGTTCAGTTGGAGAAGGAGTGCTGTTCTGGCAAGGTAATAAGGAAGAAGGAATAACCAGGGCGGTTAAGGCAGCCACGAGAACGATTCGTGCCGGCATACAACACCTCAGCGGTCCCGCCGACTATCCTAAATGGGCGGGCTTTCCCCACGATTCTGGCCCGATCAAGATCGCCAGTTTACCCCCAATGGTCAAAATATGCACGCTTTCCTTAAAAAATCGTTTTTTCTCTTGACAGTGCCCGTCGATAGGCGGTAAGTTGCGTCGTTCTTAGGAATAGTATTAATGCACTACGTAATCGCTTACGGTCCCATGAAAATGCCTTGCAGTCTCCGGGGATGGAGTCAGGCATGAGGTTCGTGAGCTAGGCTTCAAAGCAAATTCGGGGAGGGGCAATGAATTCCACTCTTGGACTCACGACGTTAAGAAAGATTACGAGCGCGGCAGCACTGCTGCTGGTTCTCATCCTGCTGGCGTCGACCGGTTTCGGACAGCAGCTTACCGGCACGTTGAGCGCCACTGTGGCCGATTCCGCGGGCGCTGTCGTGCCGAACGCAAAAGTCTCGATGAAGAATGACGCATCCGGCGACGTGCGTACCACCGTTTCGAATGGCACGGGCTACTTCGCCATTACCGCCGTTCAGCCTGGAAGCTACTCAGTCACCATCGAGGCTCCGGGCTTCAAGACGTGGAGCCAGACTGGCATCGTCTTCAGCCAAGGTGATAGCAAGACTCTCCCCAACATCAAGCTCGAAGTTGGCAAGGTCACCGAGACCGTTGAAATCAAGGCGGGCGCCGACGTTGTCATCCCCGACAACTCTGAAGTCAGCACGACCATCAATCAGGAATTGATCGAAGATGTCCCGATCGTCGGCCGCGACGCCGGCGAACTGTTGAAGGTCATGCCTGGAATGGCGCTGACCAACGGCATTAGCCAGGGATCATCGTTTAACGACAAGGTCGTGGGCACGAATAACGGCCCTGTGGGCGCTTATTCCTCCAACGGTACCCAGCCCTACGGCGCTATGGCGTACATGCTTGACGGCGCCAACCTGGTCGATCCGGGCAACGCCGGCACCCAGATCGCCAACATTAACCAGGACATGGTTTCTGAAGTTAAGGTGTTGATGTCGTCTTACAGTGCAGAATACGCCAAAGGCCCCGTTATTTTCCAGGCCTTCAGCAAGAGCGGCGGCAATCAGTTTCACGGCGAAGGTTACCTCTACGCTCGCAACAGCGCTCTGAACTCGGATGACGCTTACGCTCATAGTCAGGGCATCCCCAATTCCAACGAGCACTACTATTACGTCGGTGGAAACGTCGGCGGCCCGATCATCATTCCGGGACTTGACTTCAACAAGGATCGTAAGAAGCTCTTTTTCTGGGCTGGCTATGAATATATGGACCAGCATCCCGCCGCGAGCCCGGTGAACTACAACGTGCCCACCACGGAACAGCTGAGCGGAGATTTCAGCGAAACGACGATCGATGGCGTACCCGGGAGCACTCCCGTTACTGGTTGCGGCGGCAATACGACGCTTCTGAGCTGCCTTGGCAGCGGTGGCGTCTGGCAGTACGCCTACGCAATTCCTTACGGCCTTCCGGGCGGCGGCAAGACGATGCCCAGCTCCGCTTATGACCCCAACATCGGCGTCCCGGGCACGAGTGGCATCGCGAACTTGTTCCCGACGCCGAATATTACTCCTTCGTCTGCCAACGGCTGGAACAACTACCAGTACATCAGCACCGTCCCACAGAACCGGTGGGAAGCGACCGGCAAAGTAGACTACGCAATCAGCGACAACACAAAGTTGACCGGGTCCTATACGCGTCAGATTGAAAACGACCAGCACCCCATCGGTGTGTGGTGGACTCCACCGTGGACCTTGCCGTATCCGTCAAACGTGGTTGCGGCCACTACTTCGCAAGAGTTTATGGCGAACTTGACTCACGTGTTCGACCCTACGACGACCAACGAGTTTGTGTTCACCTTGGCACGGTATATTAACCCGGCCACCCTGTCCAATGCCAAGGCAGTGGATCGCACGGCGCTCGGGTTCAACGTTCAGGGGTTGTTTAGCCACACGACGTCTCAAATACCGAATTTCGAAGGTCCTTGGGGTGGAGCCTTCCCGAACATCGAAGAATTCTCTTTCGACGGAGGGTTCGACAGCAATGCTTTTGGCGCCATCAAGCGAGACCCCGCGATCTACGACAACTTCACGAAAGTAATTGGATCCCACACCTTGAAGGCAGGTTTTTACTGGGATACCAGCGACAACATTCAATCGAGCGGGGGCCTTGGGCCGGGCGACAACGGTACCTATAATCTAGGTTGGGGCCCAAACAGTTCGGGAAACGTGGTGGCTGACTTCCTTCTCGGACGTGCTGCGAACTACCAGCAAGTTAGTTCGTTCCCCACCAACGACCTCAAGTTCCACCAGTGGTCACTGTACGCCCAGGATTCCTTCAAAGCGAATCGGCAACTCACGTTGAATTATGGGTTGCGCTTCGACCACGTCGGCCAGTGGTATGGGACTTCGCAAGGCTTCCAGGTTTGGAATCCACAGACCTATCAGCAAAATGTCTACGGGCCCAGTGGACTTGTGCAAGCCGCTCCGAATAACACGGGCCTACAGTGGCATCAAAACACCCCCAGCGTACCGTTGTCGGGCATGGTTTCGCCGCTGTTCTACTACGAGCCTCGAGTGGGCTTGGCGTATGACATATTCGGGACAGGCAAGACAGTGCTGCGTTCCGGTTTCGCCATATTCCACTACCAGATTTCAACTCAGGTATCGGATGCAGCGACCGGTCCTGAGGGGTCTTTCACTTTCACATCGGCTGGCGTCCAGACGGGATACGCCCAGATCGATTGCACTGCAACCGTGACCCCTACCTGCCCGGGGAGTGGAACCCCGGTAGTTGGTAATGCGGGTTTTGTTCCCCCGTCAAGCGTGTCTCAAAATGGCGCAACCGTTTACGGCCTGCTTCCGGGAGACAACAAGACTCCGCTGACCATGAACTACAACGTCACCATTTCTCAGGCACTGCCTTGGCGCTCAGTGCTCGAAGTGTCTTATGTAGGCAACAAGAGCCAGAATGAGTGGATTGACGGAGGGAATGGCAAAGTCGGAGATCAGAACAACATAGCCCCTGGCGGTTTGTTCTTGCCCGATCCCACCGGGTCGAACACCGGCGGGGCTACCTTCGGGAAGCTCATGTCCCCCAACCCCCCGGCCTGCACCAGCAGCACTGCGTTCGCCAATCAGCCGCTGGCATGCGCCGGCCAACCGAACTACGCGTTAACGTTCAACGCGAATGATTGGCGGCCCTTAAACGTCTACCAGGATGTTTACCTGCTCTATCACGGCAGCTATGCAAACTACAACTCGTTGCAAGTGACTTGGCAGAAACAATCCGGGCCGATTACGTTCCTCACGAACTACACGTTCAGCAAGGTTCTGGGAATCCGTGACGGACAAACCGACAACGGAGCGGGCAATGGTACGGTCACGGATCCGACCAGCATCCGAAACAACTACGGTCCACTGGCCTATGATCACACGCACATCCTGAACCTCTCGTACGTGTGGAACATGCCGAAATTCATTCACGGAAATGCGATTCTTGGGGGAGCGGTGAACGGCTGGCAGTTCTCGGGCTACACTACGTATCAGAGCGGTGCGGCCCTTCAACCCTCCGTCAACGGAAACATGAATGCTGCGTACGCAGGCGGGCTGACCATGCCCACCAATGCGCTGCCTGACCTTCCCGATAACTCGATCCGGCTCCCCAATGGCTTGAGAGCTGTCAATGTCAGCCCGCAAACCTGGTTCGGTGTGTCACCTGACAACAGCGGCTATGAACTCATGCCACTGCTGCTATGCAATCCTCGTCAGGGACTGAAGTCAGGCCAGCGGTTCAATCCAGCTTGCTTCGGCATGCCTTCTTATGGCGTGCAGGGCCCGCTGGAATGGCCTTACATGCGTACTCCGGCTTACTTTGACAGTGATTTGGCTTTGTTCAAGAACTTCCAGCTCACCGAACGGCAAAAGCTGCAGTTCCGCATCTCGGCGGTCAACTTCCTGAATCACCCGCTGAGCCAGTTCAGTCTGGCTGGCGACGCCGACAATTTGGTCAGCTTCACGGACAACTACACGACCTTCATCAGGAGCAGCGGCACGGGATCGGCGGGCAACGAGTGCACATACGCTCTGGCAAACGTAGGCGGCACTACTGCCACGAACGGCGGATGTCTGGTACCGACGGTTGGTATTTCGCCTTATAACACCTCCATCGCTACCGGCAAACCTTTCTTCAAGACGGGAAGCCGGACACTCACTTTTGCCGTGAAGTATTTCTTCTAGGCGAATGTTCATAGGCGAATGAGGTAGAATCGTGTCAAGGGGTGGCGCAAGCCACCCCCTTATTTTTCCTCACGCGAATGCTTCTTCACGGGCTGGCTCGACGAATCACCACGCTCGCGCTGTTGAGCGGTGGTGCCGTTGTTCTACTTCAAGCAGCGTCCGCTCCTAGCCCTATCCGGTTCGAACTTAGCAGGATTCCATTCCGTCTGGAAAACGATCAGACCCCGGCCAAGAATGCGCCTGAAACCATGCCCGGCGGCGTTGCCGTCTTCGATTACAACGGCGACGGCCGTCCCGACATTTTCTTTACCAACGGTGCCAATATCGCCACGTTGAAAAAAGACGACCCCAAGTATCGCAATCGCCTATTCCGCAACGACGGAAACGGCGCATTTACTGACGTGACTGACGCGGCTGGACTCGCAGGTTCCGGCTACGACATGGGAGTCGCTGTCGCGGACTACGACAACGACGGCCATCCCGATTTGTTTGTCGCAGGCGTGCATCACAGTACGCTCTACCGCAACAACGGGAACGGCACGTTCACCGACGTAACTGTGAAGGCGGGCCTGGACGTGAGCTTGAATCGCCCTGATCCTGAGTTTGGCCCTTACTGGGCCATCACCGGTGTTTGGGTCGACGTTAACAATGACGGCCTGCTCGATCTGTTCGTCGTCAATTACATGCAGTGGAGTTACTCCGATAAGCCTCTGTGCGGGTTTGACGGGGCAGGCGACTACTGTCATCCCAAGTTCTACAAAGGTCTTCCGAATCACCTTTTCTTGAACAATGGCGACGGGACATTTAGAGATGCCTCGAAAGAGTGGGGCCTGCGCAGCCATGTTGGCAAAGGAATGGGTGTGGGTATGGCCGATTACGATCTCGATGGGCGCCCAGATTTATTCGTTACCAACGACGCCTCTTACAACTCGCTCTTTCATAACGTGGGGAACAAGTTCGAGGAAGTCGCTTTCGAGACCGGGGTTGCGCTCACAGAAGACGGCAGCTTTATCTCAGGTATGGGCCTGGATTTTCGTGACTTCAACAACGATGGTTATCCCGACATCGCATATGTCGCGTTGGTAAACCAGACTTTCCCATTGTTTCTAAACACGGGCAAAGGAAGTTTCCGCGAAGTCACGGGCGATAGCAGCATGCGCGACGCCAGTCTGAAGATGTCTGGCTTTGGCGCCGCGCTATACGATTTCGACAATGACGGATGGAAGGACTTCTTCGTGAGCGGGGGCCACGTGCAGTCGATTTCGCTGCCGGGTCAGCCCATCGATCAGCCCAATGCCGTGTTTCGCAATCTTGGCGCAAGCGGGAAATGGCAGCAGTTGACCGAAGAAGCGGGCTTCAAATCCGTACCACCAGCCCGCCATCGTGGCTGTGCCTTCGGCGATCTCGACGGCGACGGCCGCATCGATGTGGTCGTAACTGCTCTCGGCCAGGACGCCGAAATATGGATGAACCGTAGCGAGAAGTCAGGACATTGGCTCGACATCGCGTTACGCGGAACCAAGAGCAACCGTGACGGCATCGGCGCGCGCATCAAGGTTGTCAGCAAGAATGGCACCCAGTATAACCATATGACCAGCAGCGTGGGCTATGCATCCTCGAGCTACGGCCCGGTCCACTTCGGTCTGGGCGCTGACAGTCGTGCCGACCTGATCGAAATCCACTGGCCCTCGGGAATTGTTCAAACTCTGGAAGACGTTCCGGGCGACCGGGTGCTGAAGGTGACCGAACCAACCCACTGAGGTTTTCGCATTCGGTTCGTTACTTAGAAGTCTTCATTTTCGGCGCGAGCTGCGCGATCTGCTGCTTTACCAGGTCTGCTTGGGGACCCGCTGGAAAGTAAGTCAGGCAGTTCCTTAAGTGCTGCACGGCTCCAGAGTAATCCGCTTTCCGCGCCATGATCACGGCCAACAGTTGTTCCGTGCCCAGAACAGTGTGGCGTGGATCAATTGCCAACGATTTCAAAGCGCTCACACTGGCTTCATCCGTCTTGCCCAGCTGGAACTTCGCCAGCGCATCGTCATACCAGAGTTGCGGCGTGCCCGCTGGATCGAGCTGCAGCGCCTGGTTGGTGTTGTCTTCGGCTTCCTCCCATTTTTCTGTTTGAGCCGCCATCCGGGCAAGCTGTTCGTAGGGCAAAATGAATTTCGGATCGGCAGACAAAGCCTTGGAAAACGAGTCTCGCGCCGCCTGCGGGTCGGTAGTCTCTTGAAGTTTGCCCAGTTGATACCACGCCTCGGCGAATCCCGGATAAATGGCAACTGCCTTTTTCAAGCTGCCCAGCGCGCCGCCGGAGTTTTGCGCGAGCCATTCCGCCCTCGCTTTTTCGAAGGCCTTCATGGCATTCGCCGGTGCTTCTTTGGTCGTGCTGCTGAGTTCGGTAGCGCTGCTGCGTTCTTCCGGGAAAAGCGTAATCGTTCCCAGGTCGGGCTCATCGCGCAGATTTCGCACTGTGATGGTGACGGCGCTGGAACGGAATCCGGCCAGGGAGGCGCGTACCTGGCAGCCTTCATACTTGGTTTCCATCTGTCGCTGCGCGTCCGTAGGAATGCGCTCGACGCCGTGCGTATCAACGAACCTGATGACAAACTGGCCTCTAAGATCGGCCTGGGTCGTGTTCACGACAGTTCCTTTGCAATCCACGGAGACCAGCATCGGTTCCCACGGAAGAGGTTCGCCCTCGAGTGCGAGCTTACCCAGAAGCACCCCGCCGGCGCGACCCTGGGCCGACATGTTCGCCCAGTAATCGTAGAATCCGCTGTCCTGGATCGAGTCTGGCCTAGCTACGGTGGAAGGCGGCGCCGCGGTCACTGGAGGGACGCGGGTCTGTGCTGCCGTCTGATTCACTTCGACGCCAACGAGAAGCAACAGCAAACAGAACGAAGACGGGAGAGGAAAGGATATTGCCTTCACAGTGCACCTGCTTGACATCACGAATCCTGACTACTATTGTACGGCGGCGCCAGATGCGGAGTTCGAAGGAATTTCCGACGGAATCGCTACCCTGCGAACGCGATTCCTGCGCTATCCTATTAGACATGCGGGCGGCGCTATTGTTTTGTCTGCTGTTTCCGGCCGTGGTCGCGGCTCAGAAAGCCGATCCAGATCAGCTTTTCAAGCAAGCCATTGACGAACAGCAACACGGCGATTTTTCGGCGGCGATTCGTGACTACCGCAAAGTACTAGAATTACGCCCCACCGAAATTCAGGCCAAGGTGAACCTTGGCGCCGCTCTGGCGCACGCTGGGCAGTTCGACGAAGCCATTGCGATGGACCGCTCCGCCCTCACTGGTTCCAAAGACAAGAACCCTATTCTCTTAAATCTTGCTCTTGCCTACTACAAAAAGGGCGATTTCGAAAACGCTCGCCGGCAGTTTGAGATTCTGCACGACGGCCAGCCGGATCGCTTGCAGGTGGTGATCCTTTTGGGCGACAGCGATCTGAAAACGGGAAAAGCCGACGCTGCACTCAGCCTGCTGGAGCCCCTGGAGAGCAAATATTCACAGAACATGGATTTTGAATACGTGCTGGGCTCGGCGTTGATCGGCATCAAGGGCAGAAGGCGCGAGGGCATCGCTCGCATGGAAAAGGTCGCCAAAGCCGGTTCTGCGGCCGACGCTTACCTGCTGGCCGGCGCGACGCTCATGGACCTGAATGAATACGAACAGGCGCGCCAGGATCTCGAAGAGGCGCTGCGCCTGAACTCGCGCCTGCCTAAAATCTATACGCTGGTTGGGACTGCTCGAGACAAAACGGGCGATGTGAAAGACGCAGAGCCGGCATTTCGCGAAGCTCTCAAAACCAACCCTGACGACTTTGAGGCGAACCTATATCTCGGAGCTATACTCTACAAGCGTCGCGAAGTTGACGAAGCCAAGGTTTATCTGGATCGCGCGCTACGGCTCAAGCCCACGGATTCGATTGCCCGTTATGAAGCAGCCATGCTGAAAAGCACGTCAGGCGATTACGAAACTGCAGCCAAGGAATTGGAATCGTTGGTCAAAGACGATCCGGATTGGCTGGAACCGCATGTCGAACTGGCGACGTTGTATTACCGCCTTCACCGTCCCGAAGACGGCGCGAAGGAGCGACAGATAGTCGACAGCCTCACCGCGAAGCAGCAGGCGCAAGGGCCGGGGAAGTAGTCGCTTCGTTCCTTCTGACTACCGAGTGACGGTGATCTGCTTTCCGGAGTACCGGACGACTTTGTCGGTCTCGTCCGCTGCATTCACTCCCACTCCGTGGTTCTCGCTGACGAAGACGACGCGGAATGTGCGACTCTCGACCATCCCGGGAAACTGTCCTTTGCGGTCGCCGATCGTCAACGTACGCCCTGCCTCGTCCCAGTGCAGCGGAATCGTCGCGTAAACCCCTTTTTCGTAATCGTAGTTGTCATTCTCATCTTCGTAGAGCGTGAAGTCGCCGTTGGCGCCGCGGTAAATGCGAAGCTCGATCGGGTCGGGTGTTTTCTCCGTGGACCACTCTTCGTCCGGGCCGAGAGGAAGAATCGATCCCGCGCGGACATACAAAGGCAGACGGTCGAGTGGAGTGATGGAGTTGATCGTTCTCCCGCCATCGATTGCTGACCCAGTCCAGAAGTCGTACCACTTGGCGCCCGGCAGATAGACCGGTCGCGTCGCGGCCCCAGGATCGGTGACAGGATTTACCAGAAACGCCGGGCCATACATGAATTGATCGCCAACGTTCTGCGCGCGAGGATCGGTGCGGAAGTCCATAGCCAGCGGCCTCATCGGCGTGTAGGCCTCGCTCGTCGTCTTCCATGCCAGCGAGTAAATGTAGGGCAGCATGCGATAGCGCAGGCGATCAAAGTTCACGAGAATCGCTTGGGCATCGGGTCCGTAAGACCACAATTCATTCTCGTCAGGGTTGCGCGTGCCATGAACGCGAAGGATGGGATTAAATGTGCCGTACTGAAACCAGCGAATGAAAAGCTCGCGGAACGCAGGATCCGTAGGGCTTCCGAAAACAAATCCGCCAATGTCGGTAGTCCAATACGGTGCGCCTGAGAGTGCGAAGTTTAATCCTGCTGGAACCTGCCGGCGGAAACTGAGCCAGTCCGAGTTGATGTCGCCGGACCAAGCCGTAACCCCGTTGCGTTGCGATCCCGCGAACGCGGAGCGCGAGAGGATGAACACGCGCTTCTTGTCGGACGCGCTGCGCTGTCCCTGGTAAACCGCCTGCGTGTCGAGCAGAGGAAATGCGTTGACGTAGCGGTTGCCGCTGCCCGCCGCCAGTTTATGACCTAATAGGATGTTGTCTTCCTGACCTTCGGTTTCAGGCTCAGTGGTATCCATCCACCAGGCGTCGAGGCCAATGCTGAACAATCCTTTGTTGACCTGGTCCCAGTAATACTTGCGCGCTTCGGGGCTGGTCGCGTCATACACCGCCATCGCGTCGGTATGGTATGGCGGTTTTGCATACTTGAACTTGTCGACGAACCAGCCCTTGCTCTGCATGTAATCGTAGTTCGCCGAGCCGGGCTCGAAGAATGGCCAGATCGAAATCATCAGATGGAAGTTTTCGCTGTGCAACTGATCCACCATCGCTTTCGGATCAGGATAATTCTTGTTGAAAACGAACTCGCCTTTGCGATTCCACCAGAACCAATCCTGCACGATGTTGTCGACCGGAATGTGCAGTTCGCGATACTTGCGAGCCACGCCCAGGATCTCATCCTGCGACTTGTAGCGATTCTTGCATTGCCAAAACCCGTACGCCCACTTGCCGAACATGGGCGCCTGCCCCGTCAAATCGCGATAGCTGGCGATGATTTTGTCGAAGTCAGGACCATAGAGAAAGTAGTAATCGACGACGTCGGCGACTTCGGAACTGATGTAAAGAATATTGGCAAACCGATTGTTGAAGCGGCTGCGGGAAGTGTTGTTCCAGAAGATGCCATAACCCTTGCTCGACAGCATCAGGGGCACAGAAATGTTGCTATTCTCCTGGGCGATGTCGACCGAGTCTCCGCGATAATTCCACACGCCGGCTTGATGCTGGCCCAATCCATAGAGTGCCTCGTGCGACCCGTAGATGCTGACCTGGGATTCCGCGCGGTAGGTGTCCTCGCCATTCACCCTTTCAGGCGTCAATTTGCGCGAAGCTTCCTGCACGAGCGAGCTCCCGTTCAATTCGGCGTACGTGATGGCCGAGTCCTTGCGTGTCACTGTAATCTTCAGCAGGGCAGTGGTGAGGGTTACGGCATCATCCGTGGACTGCATGGACCACTTCGCCGCCGGCCAGCTTTCTTTGATGACGACGAGATCTTCGCGTTTCTGGAACGTGGCGGTAGGCGAGTAAAGCACGCGGATCACAGAGTCCGAGCAGACCTGTACTTTCAAAGTGCCGGTGCCAAGGGTGAAGACAACTCCGTCCGGTTCCTGCTGGGCTTTGCGCACCGGATTCATCGCCGTCCACTGAGCGTGGCCTGCCGTGGCGCAGAAGAGGCAAATGAAAACAATGGCCAGAGATGAAACGAAGAACCGCGACGATTGTCTACCTTGCATCAGTAATCGCATGAGTAATCAGGATCTCCACGTGCCTATGGCTATGGGTTAATCACTTCGAGTGGAATGCTGCTGGTCTCTGTGGAACTTGGACCGACCATCAAATCGAACATGCCTGGCTCGACCACGCGGTTCATGTTGACGTCGATTAATGACAGATCTTCGGGAGTCAGAGTGAAGTCGACGGTCATTTTCTGGCCGGGCTCGAGGCTGATGCGTCGGAACCCGTGCAACTGCATCACTGGACGAGTGATGGACGCGACCCGCTGATGAATATAGAGCTGCGCCACCTCGTCCCCGGCGCGACTACCGACGTTTGTTATGTCGACGGAAACCTTCGCGCTGGCGCCCGCGCGAATTGTTTTCGGCTCGACGCGGACGTTCTCGAAACGGAATTGCGTATAGCTAAGCCCGTATCCGAATGGAAAAATCGGCTCGCGCCCGTCAAATAAATAGCTGCGATTGCGCGAGGGCTTGTGATCGTAGAAATCAGGAAGCTGCCCCACAGAATGCGGGAAACTGATGGGCAGCTTCCCGCCAGGATTCACGTCGCCGAACAGGACGTTGGCCGCGGCCGTCCCGCCTTGTTCGCCCAGATACCAGCCTTCAAGAATCGCGGGAACATGCTCCTTCACGTAGTTGATCGACAAGGGCCTCCCGTTGATCAGTAATACGACGACTGGCTTGCCGGTTTCGACGATGGCCTGAATCAGAGCGTCCTGCGAGCCTAGCAGATCGAGGGAATCGCGGTCTCCTAGATGTCCCTCAGACCACGCCTCGCGATTCGTGCTCTCATTCTCTCCCACCACGACGATGGCGACATCCGACTGCCGAGCGACCGCCGCAGCCGAGCGAATCGTTTCAATCTCTGACTTCGGATCCGGCTGCATGACCTTATTTTCGTACCACGCCGACCAACCTTGCTTGCCGGTTGTAATCTTGCAGCCTTCGGCGTAGAGCACTTTCACGCTATCTCCGGCGCGCTTGCGAATGCCGTCTAGAATGCTGATCTGATTTCCGGGGCCGGGATCGCGGCTGTATCCACCCAAATGAACGTCGGCGGCATTGGGTCCGATGACCGCAATGGTTTTCAGCTTCTTCAGGTCCAGCGGCAGCACTTGTTTTTCATTCTTGAGCAGAACGACTGCCTTCTGCGCCACTTTCAACGCCAGTTCCTTGTGCTCAGAACTATTAGTAGTTTTCTCAGCATAGTCCGGGTCGACATAAGGATTCTCGAACAGGCCCAAGCGAAACTTTGCCTCCAGAACGCGTTGCACGGCCTGATCCAATTCCGCCTCGGGGACTCTTCCATCGCGCACTTGGTCAAGCAGCGTGGAATAGACCGAGCCATCGGACAAGTCGTAGTCCACGCCAGCGGCCAGGGCCTTGCGGGCCGCTTCGGCATAATCGGCGGCGACGTGGTGGGTTTCAACCAGCATCTGCAGCCCGGCTCCGTCGGACGTTACATAGCCGCGGAAGCCCCATTCCTGGCGCAGCACGCGATCGAGCAGCCAGCGGTTGACATGGTTCGGGATGCCGTCGATCTCGTTGTACGAAGCCATCGCGCTCCCCACATGAGCCTCCTGCACGGCGGCGCGGAAGGGAACCAGGAACGTCTCGCGCAAGTCGCGTTCCGAAAAATTGGCCGGTGCTGTATTAGTGCCGCTTTCCGGCTGGCCGTGAGCGGCAAAATGTTTCATGGTGGCCATTACGTGGTGGCGGTCGATCATCCAGGAAGTTCCTTGCAGTCCGTTGATCGCGGCCACGCCCATGCGCGCGACCAGATATGGATCTTCGCCGTAAGTTTCTTCAGTCCTTCCCCAGCGCGGGTCGCGTGACAAATCGAGCACCGGTGTGAACGCCTGGCTGACGCCCGCGGACGCCATCTCGTCCGCGGCAGCCGTGAACGCCTGCTGCACAAGTTCGGGATCCCATGTGCTGGCCAGTCCCAGCACTTGGGGAAAGCTGGTGCTGCCGTACGCCATGAATCCATGTAGGGCTTCGCCCTGAAAAATTGCTGGGATGCCGAGACGCGTTTTCTCCATCAGATAATGCTGCACCGCGTTACGCGCCTCAGCGGCATCGTGCGGGCTGATCTGCGAGTCTTCTCGAAACAAAGCCCGCATTTTTTCGAAGAGCGCTTTTGCTTCGGGATTTTCCGCGGACAGCGATCGCCGGCGTCCTCCCGCCAGTTGATCGACTTTCTCCTCCAGCGTCATGCGCTTCACCAGGTCGGCTGCGCGCTCCTGCGGAGTGAGGTTCGGATTGCGATATGCGGGCTTGGTTTCCTGAGTGAAACTGGAGGGAAGAAGTAAACCGAGAAGAACGGTAAGAAGCAGATTCTGCCGAAGCATCCAGCCTCCTGTGGTCATCGCATTGCCTTCTCACTGCGGGATGTACGCGTTCCGAAAACGCTCACGCAGAATGCCGCGCGAAGCATAGCACGTTCTGCGGACGGACAAACTCCAACACGAACATGAGCCTCGCCACATTGTTCTAAAAACGTGGCCCGAGTTGGGGCGTGGTCTACTGCGATGTCTCTGTAAACGTTGCCACCGGATGTCCCAGTCCGTACGGTCCTTCGGCAGTCACAGTGACACTTCCCGCAGTCGAGGGCAGAGTGAGCCTGACCGCAGACGTGACTCCTGAGCCGTTGGTGACCTCGATCAGCTTTGTCCCGCTGGTGGTTCCATCCGAAAGCGTGCCGCCGTTAGTAGCGGTGAACAGGACGCTCGCGCCAGTATTCGTTCCTCCTGACGAGCCCGCGGACAGCGTCACGGTCAACGGCGTTGGTAAAGTGGTGCCGTTCATACCGGTTTGTCCGTCGCCAGTCGTCTTCGCCAGCGTGGCTGCCGGGTTGCCCACCACGATCCATCCGCCTTCGGTCTGAGTTGCTGTGCCGTCACTTCCGGTTACTGTGAAGTGGCAAAAGCCGGGAGTGCTGCCTGCCGTGACTGTAATCACGCCGTTTGTAGTGGGCGTGATCGTGGCCGTGGTCAGGCTGATCGTCCCGCTGCATGCAGTGGTTCCCTCGAAAGCGTCAAACACTGCTGACGAAAGAGTGACGTTGGTGGACCCGCTGGTGATCTTCGGATTCAGCGTGACAGTGCCGCTCGCGGCAACCATCGTTGTGTCCGGATTCAGGTCCCAAGATGAGACAGGTGAGGTCGTAGTCGTTCCAGTAATGACCAGCATGGTCGCGGTATAGGGAGCGAAGTTCTGAGTCGCGGACCACGAAGCCGACGCAGATGTAATTTTTGTGGGCGCCGACTGCGCCAGCGTGTAACTCACGACGCTGCTGGCAGTGAATCCGTTGAATGCGAACTGCACACTGGCGGTGTTCGCCGGATCTTTATTCAGCACCAGCAAGGTCATTTGCGTACCCGCCGGGTTCACGGCCGCGTAGCTGCTGAAGAGGTTGGGATTCCCGTTGTTCGTGTCGGAGACCGAAGTTGTCGCGAAGCCGTGATGAGCTGCGTCGTAGTTGGTGAACAGCTTCAGCGCCAGATAATTGGGATTGAAGGGGCTCGGCGCCGTCCAGCGCGAAGCCAGCGCTACGCGCTCGCGACCAAGAACGCCGTATGCATCCGCATCGCCCAGCGCGGTAGAAAAGTCCGATTCGCCGGCGAAAGCGGCGCTCCATTCAGTGATGCTGAATTGCGTGCCTGGATATTCGGAGTTGACGATTGCCCGCATGCGCGGAATACGGAATGGCATCGGCTCCAGCGGCTCATTGCTGAAACCGTCATTCCTGATGTAGGCCGCCGCGCTGGGGAAGGTCGGATCCCACCAGTCGCGGTAAATGCTGACCGCCAATGCCTGCAACGCAGACTGTGACAAGCCGCCAGTGTCAGCATCGGGATAAGCGTGAATGTCGAAGATGTCGATGGACCGCGTGTTTGAACCGGCGACGGCATCTGACCAGGCAACTTCGTTCAGCCACCAGGGGATGAAATCGACCCCGCCGTGGCTGGAAGTATCGGTGGCTCCGGTTGCCGACCGCCAGTAGTAATACCAGCAACAGCTGACCGGACCCAGGCGAACGGCCGCCGAGTCCCATGTCTTCAGGTTGCGAGACTCGGTCAGATAGATATCGCGAAGCTCCTGGTAAGTCGTGGGGTTAGGATGAACGTCAACGTGAGTGCCGCCCCAGATATCAATCTCGTTGTCCATGTCGTAGAAGTGGCAAGACGTAAGGGACGAGTTTGGAATCGGGCACGATCCGGTTCCAAAGGCTGCGGCCAGAGCGGTCGCCCAATCCTTGCGATACACGCAGGTCCCTACCGGACAGGTCTGCGTACTATCGTCGAGCAATGGGAAGTACGTTCGGTTGAGCTGCGTAGAACTGGCAACCATCGTGGTCGAGCAATCGGACTGCAAGTTGATACCGGCGTCGACGTTGTACTTATCTACCTTGCCCGTTGCATTACACGCGCCATCCTGGGACACCGAAAATGTCCAGTGGTAATTGTCCGTTCCTCCCTGCGTGACCGAGGTTTCCGGACTCTGTGCCACCCAAGGCAGCATGACCATGGTCGTCAACGGGGCGCCGCCGGCGGCCTTTACGTCGGTGATGAACTGTGTGGAACTGGAATCCGCGCTGTTATTGAGCGCGCCAAAGGCATAATCTTCGAAATAATAGTCGTTGTCGGCGTTGTTTGTGCCCAGTTGCCAGTTGTAAGTAGAGGCCCCATTCCCGCCCCAGCGCACAGTAGTCAGGCCACTATCCGTAATTGTCGGCGCATCCTGCGGAAAAGCCCCGCCGTAGATATAAGGGCTGATGGGGTGACGGTTGGCGAGTACATCGACGGTTACGGCAACGTTGGTGATGGTGCCCAAAGGAGTCGCCGAAACTTGGCTGGAATTCACGCTCTCACTGCCGGCGGCGACGGCCGAGACGACGTAGTAATACGCTGTGCCGTTGGTCAGGCCGGTGTCGGTATAGCTGGTTCCGGTAGGCGAACTCACAGTGGCGTACCCGCTGCCGTTGGTGGTGGAGCGCTTTACGTTGTAACCGGTCGCTCCGGCGCTCGCGTTCCAGGTGAGACTCACTTGCGCATTTCCTGGGGTCGCTGCCAGGCCGGTGGGCGCTGCCAGAGACGCAGACGGTGTGGCCGAAACCTGGCTCGAGTTGGCGCTCGTCCCGGCGGAATTCACGGCTGCGACGACGTAGTAGTATGGCGTGCCGTTGGCCGCAGTAGTGTCGGTATAGCTGGCCGTGCTGGCCGAAAATGTAGTGGTGTAAGGTCCGCCGGAAGCAGTTCCCCGCCCGACGTTATAGCTCGTTGCGCCGGTGCTTGCGTTCCAGGTAAGGCTCACCTGATTATTGCCGGCGGTCGCCGCCAGACCAGTGGGCGTGGCTGGAGGTGTCACTTGCTGACCACCGCCTCCGCCGGAGGATCCTCCGCAGGACAACAGGGAGACCGCAGATACTAAGATCAGCAAAACTCGGGCGGTACCTCGGTGACGCTTTGCCATAACGGAAGATGTTACTCGAAAAAACCCGCAAGAAAATCCTTTTTTTAGAGGTTTTTCGGAGGCAGGCTAGAGGTCAGGGAGCCGAAACCGGACGTCCGATTATGGCCAGAAATACGTCGAGCACAAACAGCGCGATAGCGATGTCATTGAAAAGTGTCGCTTGGCGCAGGGCTGGCCAAAACTGGTTTGCCGCCCAAAATAGAAATGCACAGGCCAGCAGGATTGCTTTGATCAGTTCCGACGGAGCCGGACGGCGCAGCGCCTCATACACCAAGCACGCACAGGCAATAAGAGCGAGGGGAAATGCAGCCAGAAAATCGTGTGCCCCCACCGGAAAAAGTCCGGGAAGAATATCCCACAACAGGAGCACTCCAACACTGACGAGCGTCACGATGCAGAGGATCACCGGCAGCAACCGGCGATTCCAGGCAGTCCGAATCGACATAGGCGTGCCCTCGGGTACGGCGAGCGTTCCGCAAATTTCACTCGCTGCTAGTAGGGAGCCGTGACCACGGCATCTTCCGGATAACCCGGCATGCCAAACTCGGGAACATCCAAGCCTTCTTCTTCGGACTCGGGAGGCACGCGCATGCTCTTTACTTTATTTACGCACCAGAAAACTAAGAACGTCGCACCGAACGCCCAGACCGCGTACAACGTCGCTCCCCCGAGCTGGACCCAGAACTGCCGCGTATCGCCGTGAATCAATCCGGTTACGCCTTGACCGGCGCGTCCCAGGTAGCTCGCCGCACCCACTCCGTTCCACCCGGAACCGTACGTGCCATCGGCGAAAATGCCGACGCAGACCGCGCCCAGCCAGCCGCAGTATCCATGCACGGAAACTGCGCCGCAGGGGTCATCGATCTTGAGAACTCGTTCGTTGAACAAGACGCCGCCACATACCAAGGAGCCCGCCAATACTCCGATAATCACTGACGCTGTCGGAGACACGAACGCGCACGGCGCAGTAATCGCCACCAGACCAGCCAGCATCCCGTTACACGCCATCGTGATGTCGGGCTTGCCAAACAGGAAATACCAGATCAGCATGGCCGCGGCTGATCCCGCCACCGCCGCGAGATTCGTATTTACCGCAACCACTGAAATACGCAGGTCGGTTGCTCCCAGAGTTGACCCGGGATTAAAACCCATCCACCCGAACAGCAAAATAAACGTGCCCGTGACCACATAAACAATGTTGTGAGCCGGGAATACGCGAATTTTTCCTCCCGGGCCAAACTTTCCCAGCCGCGGCCCAAGAATAATCGCCAGGGCCATGGCGCAGAAGCCGCCCACCGCGTGCACGACCGTAGAGCCGGCGAAGTCGACGTAACCGTGGCCCAGGTTCATGGTCGATCCGAGTTGCGACATCCAGCCGCCGCCCCACGTCCAGCAGCCGGAGATCGGGTAAAGGATCGCGCCAATAAACAGTTCGCACAACAGGAACGCCCAGAAGCTGATGCGTTCGCAGATGGCGCCGACAATAATGTAACCGGCGGTCTCCATGAACACGACTTCAAATAGCGTCAGGACATTGCTGCCTGCGTCGTAGGCCGGGCCGGTGAGAAAAAATCCCTTTCCGCCAACAAACCCCCATTGCCCGCTGCCAATCAGAAAATGATTCAGAGTCGGCACGCCGCCTATATTGGTCGGCGCGGCGTTGATAGCGACCGCTCCAAACTGGAATGCATATCCCACCGCGTAGTAGGCGAGGAAAGCAAAAACGTAGGCGGCGAAATTGAGCATCATAAGATGCGCGGCATTTTTTTTCTGTACCAGGCCGCAAGTGAGCAACGCGAACCCGGCTTGCATGAACAAGACTAGGTAACCAGTGTTCAGAGTCCACGCGAAGTTGGTGGCCACGCGCACGTGTCCCACGCCGTCGGCCAGTTTTACCGCCAGCGGTTCCTTAGCGGCCTGAGCCTGGTAATCGTCGAAAGCCTTCTTGTTCTGGGCATAGTCGGGAGCCGTCTTGTCGGTAGGCTCGGTAACAACAAAGGGATTGCCCGCGGCATCAACCGCTGTGGTCTTGTCGCCCGTGGCTGTGCCCGCCGGGTCGGGCTTAGGACCATCGTCGGCGAAACTGGAAGCGCACAATCCGGCCAACATTCCCGCCATCAAAACGATCGCGGCGCTCCACGCCACCAACGACCGGCGCAGAGAGCGCCTCCCTGCTTGCTTTGTCATCTTTGAATGCTCCTGTTTGTGAGTCGTACGCAGTTTCGAGTCACACCCGTTTCGCGACGCAAAATCCCCGCCGCCGCGTGGAGACCTCACACAGCGTTCAGGTCAGAATCAATCCGCAGACGATAAATCCGCATATTCACTCCGTCCAATACAAATTTCTTATAGCAACCATCAGAAAAGTCCGGCCCGCATCGCAGGGAAGTCGCGGCGACTATGCTCGCGGGCAAAGCCGGAGAATCGACTTTAGTAGAGCCGGACTGCGCCACGCTCACTGACAGGAAGGAGACGGCGGGTCCAAACCGGGCTTCCAGAGCGCCTTTCCGGCGATTCTGGCTCATTTCCCCTCCACCACAAAGAGATACTGTATCTTGCGAAAATCGTATAAAATGCTACCGCCCTGCATGGCAGGGACCGCCATGGACGCCACGGGATCGCCGAAAAAACTGGCCGGCCGCTACGAGGTGAGGCAGATCCTCGGGCAGGGTGGAATGGGCCTGGTCTATCGCGCCTATGACACGGTCGTGCGCCGCGAAGTCGCCGTCAAAACGATTCTCGACATCCCCGATCCTGCATCGCTCCAGTTGTTCTACAAAGAGTGCGATGTATTGGCCTCGATGAGCCATCCCAACATCGTCGAAATTTTTGACATTGGAGAATTCGAGGAAGACGGAAAGAAGAAGCCTTACTTCGTCATGCCGCTTCTTCCTGGCAAGACGCTCGATCATTTCGTCCGCGAATCCAGTCATCGGCTAACCGTCGAACGCACCGTCGAAATCATCTCCCAGACCTGCCGCGGCCTGCAGGCGGCGCACGAGCGCGGACTCGTACATCGCGACCTGAAGCCCAGTAACATCTTCGTGATGGAAGATGATTCGGTGAAGATCATCGACTTTGGCGTGGCCCACATGGCCGACGCCAACACCACGCGAGCGCAAAAGGGAACTCTGCTCTACATGTCTCCCGAGCAGATCCAGTTGAAGCCCCTTACCGCCGCTTCTGACATTTTTTCTTTGAGCGTCGTTTGCTACGAGGCGCTGACTGGTCGGCATCCGTTCCAGCGCGCTCGCGCCGACGAGGTGGTCGAAGCGATTCTGAACCAAAACCCACCTCCGGCCTCCGAAGTAAACTCCGCCATTTCCCAGTCCATCAGCCGCGTCGTCCACAAAGGGATGGCGAAGCAGGCCTGGCACCGTTTTACGACTGCACGCGAACTCGGCGACACACTTTCAAAAGCTGCGCGTAACGAGCCGATCGAGTTCTTCGATCCCGAACGCACGCGGCCTCGCCTGCAGCGCGCCATCAAGGCGCTCGCCGACGGCGATCTGCAATTTGCCGGCGAGATTCTCGGCGAAATCGAAGCCGAAGGACACATGGATGCCGAAATCCAGGCCCTTCGCCACCAGCTCGACACGGCCGTCCGCCGTAAAACTCTTTCTCAGTTACTGGATGCGGCCCGCGCTCGTTTTGAAGAAGGTGAAGATCCTCTTGCCCTGCAGAAGCTGCAGGAGGCGTTGCAGATTGAGCCCGACAATGCCGCCGCGCTCGCGCTGAAGAGCAAAATCGAGAACCGACGCAGCGAAAAGCAGATTGATAATTGGTACCGCCTTGCCAAGCAGCACATCGATAATCATGCTTACGCGCACGCTCGCGAAGCTTTACAGAATGTTCTGCAGCTGCGGCCGGAAGAGGCTCGCGCCCTACAGTTGCTTGCGGAGGTCGACCGTCAGGAGGGGGACTACAAAAAGCTCCGTCAGGACAAAGAACAAATCCACAAGGCTGCTCTGGATGCGTGGCAGAAGGGCGACGTAAGCAGCGCGCTGGCCAAGCTGGGCCTGGTGCTTGAACTTGACCGCAAGGCCCCCGACGGCGCCAACCGCGAAAGCGGCGCCCGTTACCAGACCTTCTATAACGAAGTGCGCTCCGAGCACGACGCCATGAACACGGCATACGCTGAAGCGCGCAAACAACTCGCAGAGCGCAATTTTTCTAAAGCGATCACGACCTGCCAGACCTACTTGGCCAAGTATCCAAACAATGCAATTTTTCAGGCGCTGCGTTACGACATCGAAGAACAACAGCGCCAGGAGCTATCGTCGCTGATCGCGCAAGTCGATCGGCAGGTTGAGGGCGAGCCGGATCTGGATAAGCGCGTCAGCATTCTGCGCGAAGCCCTGGAGAAGTACCCGGGCGAGTCGCACTTCGAACGAGCCCTGCGCCTGGTGCAAGACAAGCGCGATCTCGTGAATTCCATTGTCGCTCGCGCGCATCTGCACGAGGAACAAGGTGCCTTCGGCGACGCCTTAAATGATTGGGAAATTCTGCGGACCATCTACAGCCAATATCCTGGTCTGAAGTTTGAAGTCGAACGTCTGCAGAAAAGACGCGACCAGCAGGCCCGGCTCGAGTCCAAAACCCAGCTGATCGAGCAGATTGACTCGCGCCTGCACTCCAGCGACTATGCGCGTGTGTTCGAGCTCCTACAGGTGGCGGAGACGGAATTTCCGAACGACGAAGAACTGCAAGAACTGCAAAAACACGCGCAGCAGGGCGTCGAGCGCAAGACGGAAGCGCAGCGGCTGATTGCCGAAGGACAACAGTTGTGTGGGCAAAAGAAAACTGCCGAAGGCATCCGCTTGCTTCGCCAGGCATTCGAAATGGACGAGAACAATTCCCTCGCGCGCGCCGTCCTCGCCAACACTCTGGTGGAGCAGGCGCAGACGTTGGTCGAACCCGATTGGCGCGAAGCGGAGAAGCTGGCCAAGGAAGCTTTCGCCCTGAATCCTGCGCACCCCATGGCCAAAACACTGCGCACGCTGATTCTCGATCAGAAGCGCGAAGCCTACGTAACCGAATGCGTGTCGCAAGTCCGCAAGCTGCAAACCTCCGGCGACCTGACGGCAGCCATGTCACGAGTCGAGGAAGCGTTGTCGGCTTATCCACGGGAAATGCGTCTGATCCAGACTCGTGACGCTGTGCAACGTGATCTTCAGTCCCAGCAAAAGCTGGCACGGCGTCGCGACCTTGATGAGTTGCGCCGCCTCGAAAGCGAGGCTGAATCCGCCAGCGATGTGCTTGCCCGGAAAACGCTTGGCTCGCGTGCGCGAGAGTTGGCCGATAAATACGTTGAAGACGCGGAAGTCTTATCCAGCGCGAACGGCCTGCTGCAAAAATTGAACCTGCCGAGCTTGCCGAGTAAGGGAGCGAGTTCCGACCTGACTTTTGAAGCGACGCAATCCTTTGTTGCTCCGCCACCGGTTCAGCCTCCGCTCAAGGCGACGCCGCGACCACAAGCTCCGCCGGCTTCACAGCCTCCAGCGGCGGCAAAGCGCCCGCCCATATCGAGCAAGCCCGTAGTGCCACACCCACCGCCGACTCCCGCCCCGGCACCAGTCGCGAGTGCGCCTCAACCACCACGGCGGTCGCGCTTCAGCATAAGCACGCCCGACATGAAAGTCCTGGGAATCGCAGTCGCAGCGATAGTGTTGTTATTGATAGTCGCGGTGTCCTTGCCATTCCTGCTGCTGCGGCGGTCCAAGTCGCCTGCCGAGCCTGCTCCTTCTGAAGCCGTTGTCGTTCAGCCAACTGCGGTTGTCACGCCGCCACCGGCACCCGAGTTGCCCGGAATGAAGCTGTCTTCCGACAACCCAGCGGGCAAGGTGGCATTCGACGACCAGCCGCTCGTCGATCTGCAAGATGCGCAGTGGGCCGTCGATCAAATTCCCGCCGGCGATCACACGCTTAAATTCGAGAGCGCTGCCGGCAGCTTCTCTGTCGCGCTAACTTCAGTTGCCGGATCTTCGCCCGCCATCAAGACGCCAATCACCGCGAAGGGTGTTCTCGCAGTGGTGGTTAGCAGCATGGGCGATCACGCCCACGTCTATTCAACCGACATATCCGCCAAGTTAAATCTCGACGGCCAACCATGGGTCGACTTTTCCCCCGACGGCGTTGACCTGCCCGCCCTCACCGCCGGGGCACACGAGTTGACCGTGAGCCATGCCGGGGAAAACTACAAACTGCCGATTGAAGTCTCGGCCAATCCATCGCTTGCTGCCTTCGTCGAGTCCGGGCAGAATGTTGGCACGCTCGTTGTCGTGACTGGCCAGGACAAGTCCCGCGTATTTCTCAACGGCAAGGCGCTCCCTCAGATGACCCAAGGCGGCCAACTGCGCATCGTCAACCTTGAGCCCAAGGAATACGCGGTCCGGGTCACGAAAGACGGGTTTCAGGACGTCCCTGAACAGAAGATTCGGATTCGCAAAGGCGAGCAGGGAAAGCTCGTTTTCGGACTGCTTCCCGCCCTGCATATGGCGTCGCTAACCATTCAAGGTGGTCCTCCCGGAGCTACGGTTCTCATCGATCAGCTCACGGAGGGAACCGTACAGCCTGATGGCACGCTCACTCTTTCGTCGATCGCACCTGGCGACCACGTGATCGAACTTCGCAAAGATCGCTTCAAGGCGCGGCAAATCAGAAAGCACTTTACTGCAGGCACGCCCGTGACCCTGGCGGCGTCGGATACGGTTCTAGAAGCCGCACTGGGAGCATTGAAGATCACATACTCGCCGGCTGACGCTCAACTCACGATAACGAAACCCGGCGAGCCCGCCGTCAAAGTGAGCAGCGGTGCTCCCCTCAATCTCCCCCCCGGCACCTATACTCTTTCCGCTCGCACCGCCGACAATTTCGTGCGCACAGCGACGGTTGAACTCACTGCCGGTCAACCGCGAAACATGGACTTGTCGCTGGCTCCGGACGGGATGTCGAAGTGGGTCGACCCTTCCGGCTGGAAGCAGGAAAATGGCGCGTTCGTTCGCAAAGGGGGTGACTACATCTTTTACGGGGTCACACCCACTTCCGGAACGTTCATGTTTTCTGCCGTGCTGACAAAGGGTCATCGACTGCAGTGGGTGCTCAACTACGTCGATCCCAACAACTACGATCTGTTTCAGATCGACGAAAACAATTTTTATCGGACGGATGTCCGAAACGGGCAAAAGACAAACGACGTCAAGATTCCGCACAAGAGCGAAAAGAAGGCCTTCAATACTTTTGAGATTCATGTGTCTCCCACAGAGATTATTCATCAGATCCGGCAAGGGGACGCATGGATCGTCCTCGACCGGTGGACCCTTCCGGGGAGTAGTCTCTCGGCGGGCAGATTCGGCTTTTACCTGCCCGGCGGAGATCAGATGTCGCTAGCGAACTTCAATCACTACGCCGACTTAAACCTCCACTAAAGGATGATGCTTTAGAACGATCCCCTGTGCTGGAATAAGCGGGATCCGTTTTGCATCGGTTTTCGGCGTTAGCTTTCATCGTGAAACCTGATACGAACAAATTGCGCACGACACCCGATCAAAGCAGCTGAGAAGGTTTACCGTCGTTAAACAGGAATCCTGCCGGATGAAGACGACAGACGAGATCTATCTACCCGTTCTCTTCGAAAAAGCCTTCGGAACTCAACCCCGGATTTTTCGTGCGCCCGGCCGCGTTAACCTGATCGGCGAGCACACCGACTACAACGACGGCTACGTGATGCCCGCGGCCGTTGGCTTCTCGACTTATGTGGCGATTGCTCCGCGCCCGGATCGCAAACTGGTGGTGCAGTCCGAAGAGTTCCCGGGCAATTTCGCGTTCGATGTTGATCACCTGCCCGAGCAACGTGTGGGAGCATGGTGCGACTACGTGTTGGGGGTCGCCTCGGTGCTTCGGCGGGCAGGGCACAAGTTTGGCGGAGCGAACCTGCTCGTGCGCGGGAAAGTCCCTATTGGTGCCGGGTTAAGTTCATCGGCGGCGCTGGAAGTTTCTTCCGCCCTGGCTCTCTTGAGCCTCGCCGGAACGAGCTTGCCGCTTGCCGACGTCGCAAAGCTGTGTCGTCGGGCAGAGAACGAGTTCGTCGGGGCGAAGGTCGGCATTATGGATCAATTCGTTTCGTGCATGGGAAAGGCCGGGCACGCTTTTTTTCTCGACTGTCGCTCTCTTGAATTTAGGTTCGTCCCAATTCCGGCGGGGATCCAACTCGTGGTCTGCAACACCATGGTCAAGCACGATCTGGCGACTGGCGCCTACAACACCCGCCGCGAGGAGTGCGAAGAGGGGGTACGAGCTTTCGCGAAATGGGACCCAGCGATTCGGGCGTTGCGAGATGTGTCGGTAACCCTTCTGGACCAGCATGAGAAGGATATTCCCGTCACGATCTGGAAGCGTTGTGCTCACGTAGTCCGCGAAGACGAGCGAACGCTCGACGCCGCCCGCGCACTGACGGAAGGGAACTTGATGCGAGTGGGAGAGTTGATGCGCGAGTCGCATAACAGCCTGCGCGATCTCTATGAGGTCAGTTGCTCCGAGCTGGATGTTATGGTCGAAGCCGCCGAAGGCTTGCCCGGTTTTATCGGTGGACGCATGACTGGAGGCGGCTTCGGCGGATGTACGGTCAATCTAGTTCGTGAAGAAAACGCGGACGAGTTCGCCAAGCGAATTGCCGAACGCTATCATGAAGCGACGGGCATTCGTTCCCAGGTGTACCTTTGCTCTGCGGAAGACGGCGCCCAGGCCCTCAGCTAGAGCTGGATGGGTCTCCGACGCGCTCCACCGTACTTTCCCCGGAGACCGGCGACCACGCCTGCAACTTCACCAGCCAATCCGCAGGCTCCGGCAGAATCGCGAACTTGGGCAAGTCTCCGCGCACCATAGCGACTTCATCGCAGCAATGGAACCGCGGACAAGCGTGACAGTCTTTGTAAATCTTGTCGGGAAGATCCTCGCGTTGTGCGACTGAAAATCCCTGGCCTGCAAAGAAATCCGGCTTGCGCGTGAACAAACAAATGCAGTCCACGCGATGGCGCTTCGCCTCCGCCAGCAGCGCCTTCACCAGGCGGCCGCCTCCGCCCTTGCCCTGCGCCCATGGAGCAACCGTGATCGAACGAATCTCGGCCAGGTGCGTGCCGTACAGATGCAGCGCGCCGCAGCCAATGATGCGGCCGTCAGCTTCGAGGACTACGAAGTCTCTGACGTTCTCGCAGATCTCCGGCAGCGTGCGCGGTAACAGCGTTCCGTCGCCGGAGTATCCCGCAATTAATTCGTGAATCTGTTGTGCGTCGGGCAAAATTGCTTTACGCGTGCGCATGGGCCTCCTCGCGAAGAGCATCGATCTTCTTTCTGGTGAGCTGTATAGCGTGCCGCACCCGGCTGGGCGCCGTACCGCCGGCAACATCGTGAACTGCCAGCACTGAAGCCAGTTTCAGCGATTCGTAGAAATCCTGATCAAAGGCCGGGCTGATCTCTCGCAGCTCCTCGATCGACAAGTCCTGCAGTTCGCAACCGCGTTCAATGCACGTTTGCACTGCTTTGCCAACCTTTTCGTGCGCCAGCCTCGAAGGCACGCCGCGATTCACCAGATAGGTGGCAGCAGCCCACGCATTCATGAATCCCGACTGGGTCGCCTGAAGCATCCGTTCTTTGTGAAGCTCCACCGCCCTCATCCATCCTGTCACCAACGGCAACATCTGCAGCAGCGTGTCTGATGAATCGAACAAGGGCTCCTGTGTTTCCTGCAGATCTTTGTTGTAAGCCAGAGGCAGCCCTTTTATAGCGACCATGAGCGCCATTGCGTTTCCCAGAATCCGCCCGCTCTTGCCCCGTACCAGCTCAAGCAGATCCGGATTCTTCTTCTGTGGCATCGCGCTGCTTCCCGTGGAGTAAGCCTCGGGCAAACCCAGAAAGCTGTACTCTTGCGAAGAAAATAAAATCATCTCTTCCGCCCAGCGGCTTAGGTGCAGAGCCAGGAGCGACAGCACATTCACAAACTCGAGCGCAAAGTCGCGATCGCTGGTGGCGTCGACGCTGTTCGCGGTCGGGCCGTCGAAGCCCAGGCTCTCGGCCATCATTGCCCGATCCAGCGGCAGAGTCGCACCAGCCACCGCCCCAGACCCCAGTGGACAAACGTTCAGCCGCTTTCGGCAGTCTGCAAGCCGCTCCGCATCGCGCAAAAACATTTCCACGTACGCCAGCAGCCAGTGGCCAATCAGAACCGGCTCCGCCCGCTGCAGGTGTGTATACGCCGGCATAGCGGCATCCGCGGTTTGTTCTGCGCGGTCTGTTAGGGCGCCGCACAATTCGGCGAGCTCGTGGCGCAGTTGATCGATTGTCGCCCTCACGTACAGCCGCAGGTCCGTCGCTATCTGTTCGTTGCGGCTGCGGCCACTGTGCAGCTTGTATCCCGCTTCGCCGATCAGAGCGACGAGCCGCTTCTCGACGAAATGATGAACGTCTTCCGCTTCATCGTCCTCAAGAAATGCCGTCGATTCCGAGGCTTTCTCGCCGATCTGTTTCAGTCCCTGCAGAATACGAATCAGCTCATCGGACGATAGAATGCCCGCAGCTTTCAGCGCCCGCGCATGCGCATTACTGGCGATGAGTTCGCACTTCAACAGCCGCCCGTCGAAGCTGAACGACCGCTGCCAGCGCTCGAAATCAGGATCCAGCGGCTGCCGGAACCTTCCCGACCACATCTTCATCGACCGACCTCCACGCGCGACCGGGCCCTCGAGCGCGACGGCAGTCCGAGAATGCGAATGAATCCCGCCGCATCCTTCTGGTCGTAGCTGTCGCCCATCGTGAACGAGGAAAGATCGGTACGGTAGAGCGAATTCTCAGACTCGCGGCTCACCACTGAAACATTTCCCTTATAGAGCCCGAGCGTGACGCTGCCCGTCATCTCTTTCTGCGTGCTCTCCACGAATGCGTCAAGCGCTTCCCGCAGCGGCGTAAACCACAGTCCGAAGTAGACCATCTCCGCATACTTCAGCCCAATATGCTGCTTGAAGTGCGCTACCTCGCGTTCCAGACACAACGCCTCCAGTTCGCGATGAGCCGCGATCAGCAACGTGCCGCCCGGAGTTTCGTAGCATCCCCGCGACTTCATCCCGACGAAGCGATTCTCAACCAGATCGATACGCCCGACGGCATTGCGAGCGCCACTCTCGTTCAGCAGTTCCACCAGGGAAACGGGATCCATTTTCATCCCGTTCACCGAGACCGGAACTCCCTGTGCGAAGCCGATGCGCACCTGCTCTTCCTTGTCCGCCGCTTCCTGCGGCGACCGAGTAATCTGCCACGTTGTCGGCAACGGTGCGTTCCCGGCATCTTCCAGTTCACCGCCTTCATGACTGATGTGCCACAGGTTGCGGTCGCGGCTGTGAATCTTCTCGCGGCTGGCCGCCACCGGAATCCCGTGCTGCTCGGCGTAATCCAGGCAGTCTTCGCGCGACTTCAACGTCCACTCCCGCCACGGAGCAATAATCTTCAGCTCCGGAGCGAGCGCCTGATACGTCAACTCAAACCGCACCTGGTCATTACCCTTGCCGGTGCATCCGTGTGCGACCGCCGTCGCTCCTTCACGTAACGCGACTTCCACCTGATGTTTTGCGATCACGGGACGCGCCAGTGACGTACCAAGCAGATACTTATGCTCGTACACCGCCCCGGCCTTCAGAGCAGGGAACACGTATCCCGTCAGAAATTCTTCGCGAAGATCTTCCACAATTACTTTGCTGGCGCCGGTCTTATAAGCTTTCTCTACCACTGCTTCAATATCGTCTCCTTGACCAACATCGCCCACCATCGCGATGACGTCGTAGGAATAGTTTTCTTTCAACCATGGAATGATGATCGACGTATCCAGTCCACCGGAATAAGCAAGAACAACTCTCTCAGGCATGAGCGCTCCTCACGGGCAGGCGAACCGCGCCGCCCAGCAATAAGTAGAGAATAGATTTCTGAACGTGTAGGCGGTTTTCCGCCTGCTCAAAAATAACCGAGTTTTCGGAGTCCATCACCTCATCAGTGACTTCCTCACCGCGATGGGCCGGCAGGCAGTGCATGAAAGCCGCGTGCGGCGCGGCTTCTGCCATGAGTTGCGCGTTCACCTGGAAAGGCGGAAATATTTCCCCACGCTTCCCGGCCTCATGCTCCTGACCCATGCTCGCCCATGCGTCGGTGTAAATCGCGTCCACTCCTGCAACCGCAGCATGAGGGTCGGTCAGCAATTCAATCTGGGCGCCTGTGTGTTTGGCGATCTTCCGTGCATCGGCCACAATCTGCGCGTTCGGCGCATAGCCCTTCGGCGTGGCGATGCGGATCTGCGAACCGAGGCAAGCGCAGGTCAGCATCAGAGAATGCGCCACGTTATTGCCATCGCCCACGTATGCCAGCTTTATGTTCCTAAGATCCCCGAACCTCTCCTGAAGCGTGAAGTAATCCGCCAGTGCCTGGCACGGATGCTCCAGATCGCTCAAAGCGTTGATGACCGGCACGGACGCATAACGAGCCATGCCTTCGACGGTTTCCTGCGCGAACGTGCGCAACACGATCACATCCACCCAGCGTTCGAGGTTATGCGCAATATCACTCAGCGTTTCGCGAGCGTCCAGTCGGCTCTGCGACTGATCCACGAAGATGGCCGTGCCCCCCAAGCCCGTCATCCCCGCCTCGAATGTGAGCCGCGTCCTAAGCGAGGGCTTCTCGAAAAACATCACCATCTGCTTTCCTGCCAGCGACCGCTGAAAAACGGACGGACGAGACTTCATCAGTTCCGCCAGATGCAGCACGGCCTGAACCCCTTGCGGTCCGAGATCGCGCGTCGAAACCAGGTCTGGGCACCAGAAGGTGCCGGGAAATGTTTCCGGCACCACCGGTACTCTGCTTTGCAATGGACTGTTCAACTTGGATTCCTCTTTCCTTAACTTCGCTCCTGCTTCACGCGCAGGTGACTTCTGTCCCACAACTCAGTTTCGTCAGGTAGAACTGCGGCAGGGCGTCGGCCTCTGCCGCGGGCAATATGCGCACCCGGCCCACTCCCTGCTTCAACGCCTGTTTGCAGGCTTCCAGCTTGGGCAACATGCCTCCACTGATGATCGATCCCTCCACCATATCCTGCGCCTGCTTCGTGCTCAGCCACGGAATCACTGCTCCTTCCGCATCTTTCACGCCAGGCACATCCGTCAGGAAGATGAGTGCGTTCGCATGACACGCAGCTGCGCACGCCGCTGCCATTTCGTCTGCATTCACGTTGTAATATTCTCCGTCTGCTCCCAGAGCGAGCGACGCGAGCACGGGAATCCCTCCCTGCTGCCACAGCGCCTCGATCCAGCACGGCTCCGCAAAACAGATCTCGCCGACGAATCCCAGATCATTCCCGCGTACATGTTTGCGCCGCGCCCGAAACGTCATGCCATCGCCACCACAGAATCCAACCGCAGGCATGCCCGCGCCTTGAATGGCCGCGACCACTTTCTTGTTAACCATCCCGCCCAGCACCATGAGCGCCACATCGCGAGTTTCAGCGTCGGTGACGCGAAGTCCGCCAATGAATTCGCTTTGCTTTCCCAAGCGCTTCAGCATGCTGGTCAGGGCACCGCCGCCGCCGTGAACCACCACGACACGATGACCGTCCTGCGCCAGTTCTGCAATCGCTCGAGCACATTTGCGTAGAGTGGGAGCATCCTCGAGCGCGGCTCCTCCAACTTTGACCACAATGATCACTGTAGTCCCTCTTCCTCTGACCATCCGTACATCAGATTCATGTTCTGCACCGCCTGCCCCGCGGCGCCTTTCAGCAGGTTGTCGATGCACGAGATCAGCACCAGCCGCCGGCCGTCCTCGGCCAGGCAAAACCCAAGATCACAATAATTTGTTTGCAACGAAAACTGCACCTGTGGAAGCTTCGGCGTTTGAAACACTCGCACCCAGCGCTTGCCCGAATAAAAATTTCGGAAACACGATTCCACTTCGAGCGGCGTCATGGCGTCGCTCAGGTGCACGTAGATCGTCGACAAAATTCCACGTGGGATCGGAAGCAGGTGCGGCGTGAAAATCAGCTCCTGAGTTTCGAGTCCAAGTTGTTCGACGATCTCACCCACGTGACGGTGGTTAAAGACCGAGTAGGCGGAGAGGTTGTCGGCCACCGACACAAAATGTGTCTTCGCTGTCGGTTCCTTGCCGGCTCCTGACACACCCGACTTCGAATCGGAAATGATTCCGCGGGTCCGATCAACAATTCCAGCTTTCAGAAGCGGCGCCAGAGCGAGAATCACCGACGTCGCGTAGCATCCGGGATTCGCGACCAGCGTCGCGTTGACCAACCGGTCGCCATTCAACTCCGGCAAGCCGTAGACCGCTTTTTCCGTCAACTCCGCCGCAGTGAGCGCATCTGAATCCTGAAAGTTGTAGATCGCGCGATGCTGCTGCTGCTTCAACCGCCATGCGCCGCTCAAATCAATGACGCGCAGGCCTTGAGCCAACGCCTCGGGCACAAGCGCACGCGACGCCTCATGCGGTGTAGCCAGAAACAGCAATTCCACTCCCTGCTGTTTGAGTGCCGGCCACGATAGCGGACGCAGCGGGTAACCACCATTGCCGGAAAGAACCGGAAATATGTCTGCCAAATCTGAAGCGACGTCCGATGCGGCGCTGTGGTCCGCAGGGCGCCGCAGCAGTGACGGTTTCTCCAGTCGGGGATGACGCAGAAGAATCCGCGTAAGCTCCAGGCCGGAATATCCGGTGGCGCCCAGCACAGCGGTTTTGAGTTTCGCGGTCACTATGTTGCCGATCATCATTTACTAACCGAATTACTAACCGAGCATCTCCTCGATCCGTCCCGCCAGCTTTCGCGCGTCTTCTTTATCGGGGCAAACAATCAGGATCGTGTCATCGCCGGCAATCGTGCCCACCACCTCCGACCAATCCGCTTCGTCCAGGGCGGCGGCAACGGGCTGCGCGCTGCCCACAATCGTCTTGATTACCAGTTGGTTCTGCGCCGATCGAATATCCAGTACAAACTCCCGGACCAGCCGCGACACAGGCGGCAGCGCCACTCCGGCGGCCATCTCACCTTGGGGAAGCGAATATCCGTGGGAGGTCTTGCTCAGATTCAGATCGCGGATGTCGCGCGAAAGGGTCGCCTGTCCGACCTTGAATCCCCGCTTGCGCAGGAGTCGCTGAAGATCCTCCTGGCTGGCGATCGGCGCGTGCTTCAGCACGTCGAGAACGGCCCGTTGTCGCAGTGTTTTATTCACGATGAATAACTATTCACAATACTGAATAAATATGTTTCTATCTTACGGCCCTGTGCTCAAATGTCAAGAAAAAATGTCCCTATTTGTTACTGACGGGAAGCCTCACTCCGGAAGAGGCCGAGCGTCGTCCGCGGTCGAAAAACACGCGGTGAATGTCCGCGCTTGGTAGACTACTTCGCGGTCCTAAAGGAGCGACCCTCAAGCGCGGCCCGCTCAGGGACGGAGATGCGAATGAACCCGAAGCCCTCACTGATGGCGGAGTTGATCGCGGAGTTCCTCGGTACGTTCGTACTGATCCTGCTTGGTACGGGTGTGGTTGCCATGGTCGTGCTGTTTCCCTCGAAAAATCCGGGCGAGACGATTCATGGTGGCTTCACCAACATCACGCTGGGTTGGGGACTCGCCGTGACCATGGGCATCTACATTGCCGGCAAGGTTTCTGGAGCGCATCTGAACCCGGCTGTGAGCCTGGCGCTTGCAGTCTTCCGCGGTTTCCCGTGGAGCAAGTTACTGCCGTATTCCATCGCGCAGACCGCTGGTGCCTTCGCCGCCTCCGCGGTGGTGTACTGGAACTATCTGCCGGCTTTTCACCAATCCGATCCGCAACTTGACCACACCGCCGGAATCTTTACGACTTTTCCCGCGTTCCCGGCAATGCCCCAGGCGGGCTTTCTCGATCAACTCATCGGCACTGGCCTGCTGGTTCTTCTCATCTTTGCGATCACCGACGAGTTCAACATGCCTCCGGGAGCGAATCTGGCTCCGGCGATGATCGGGTTGGTGGTGGTTGCCATCGGCATGAGTTTCGGCGGCATGCACGGATATGCGATTAATCCAGCGCGCGACTTCGGCCCCCGGCTTTTTACTGTGGTCGCCGGATTCCCCAACAACGGGCTCATTGACGGAACTCGCGTCTGGTGGATTCCCGTCGTCGCCCCGCTCCTCGGAGGTCTGGCAGGTGCAGCCCTCTACGACTTCGGGATCAGACGCTTTCTGCGCCCGTCATAGTCGCCAGCAGGCTGTTAGCCGTAAAGACCTTGCAAGCTACGTCTTTACGAAATAAGTAAGTAGGTCGATGGAGGAACCGTGCAATACGTTCTAGCGCTCGACCAAGGCACGACCAGTTCGCGAGCTCTGCTGTTCGATCAGGAAGGAACGATTCGCTCGCTTGCCCAACGCGAATTCGATCAGATCTTTCCTCAGCCCGGGTGGGTCGAGCACAGACCCGAACAAATCGCTTCTTCTCAAATCGCAGTCGCCGAGGAGGCTCTGACGCAAGCAGGAGCGACGCCCGGCGACGTGGCGGCCATCGGGATCGCCAACCAGCGCGAAACCACGATCGTGTGGAACCGCGGTACTGGGGAACCCATCCACCATGCGATCGTCTGGCAGGACCGCCGCACCGCCGATTTCTGCGAGCGGCTTAGAAGTGAAGGCCACGGTCCTCTCATCCAACAACGCACTGGCCTGCTGATCGATTCCTATTTTTCCGCCAGCAAGATTTCCTGGATCCTCGACAACGTTCGCGGAGCGCGTACTCTCGCTGATGCAGGCAAGCTCGCCTTCGGGACAGTCGACAGCTGGCTCGTCTGGAAGTTGACCGGCGGCCGGGTTCACGCTACCGACGCCAGCAATGCCTCGCGCACGATGCTCTTCAACATCCACACGGGCGCGTGGGATTACGAACTGCTCGATCTGTTTCGCGTCCCTATATCAATGATGCCGGCCGTTCGATCCTCCAGTGAAATCTACGGTGAAGTGAACGCGGTCAAAGGCTTGGAAAAGATTCCGCTCGCGGGCATTGCCGGGGATCAGCAAGCGGCTCTCTTTGGCCAGCGCTGCACACGCCCCGGCCTTACCAAGAATACCTACGGCACCGGCTGCTTCATGCTGCAGAACACCGGCCATCGCGCCGTCCCCTCGTCTAATCGACTGGTGACGACGGTCGCCTGGAAGATAAAAGATGCGACTGAATATGCCCTTGAAGGCAGCGTCTTCGTTGGTGGGGCGGTCGTGCAGTGGCTGCGCGACGGACTCGGCCTGATTCGCAATTCAACAGAAGTTGAGGCGCTGGCCAACTCCGTGGCTGACAATGGTGGTGTCTATTTCGTTCCAGCGTTCGTGGGATTGGGCGCGCCGCATTGGGACTCATACGCTCGGGGTTCCATCTTCGGTCTCACGCGCGGCACCACTGCCGGTCACCTGGCCCGAGCCGCACTCGAAAGCATTGCCTACCAGGTCGCCGACTTGCTCGATGCCATGCGTCTGGATTCGGGAGACTCGGTGCAGGAGTTGCGAGTCGACGGCGGGGCCGCCGCCAACGACGGTCTAATGCAATTTCAGGCGGACATTCTTGGAGTGCCGGTCGTTCGCCCGGCTGTGACCGAGACCACGGCATTAGGTGCTGCATACCTGGCCGGTCTGGCAGTCGGTTTCTGGAAGACTGATCTCACTGACTCGGCTGCAACCAAGGACCGCCGATTCATCCCGCAGATGCCAACGTCGCAAGCCAGGCTCTTGCGCAATCGATGGAATGAGGCGGTCGCACGTTCGAAGAACTGGGAATCGGGATCGGCCTAAGGCTGCAGCTTCACGGCGTGTACGAGAACACTGCACCCTTGGAAATAGCCGGCAACGTATACGTGATCGCGTCGCCGTGGCGGACTCCCTTAACCTCCTGTGCTTCTCCCATAAATGGAAGGAAGGATCCCGCGGCTTCGCTCTTCGACGTCACGCTCACCTCGACGCCGTTCTGCGGCGTCTGCACTGGATTCGAACCTGGCTTTAGCCCGGCGAAGTTGGCGAAGAAAAGTTGGACGCGACCATCGGGCGCGCGGGCAATCGACGTTGCGACCTGCGGACCAGCCTTGATCTGCACCGCGCTTCCACCTTGTAAGCTGTCGAGAAACGTCTGCTGCCAACTCGGCGAAGCATGATCAAAATCTTTTTCCAACGCGGCGTTGTAAGCCCGGCCCGGATCGTCAGAAAACCGCATAACACCTGCCGAATCCCCGATTCCCGTAGCGTCGGTGGCGTTAATGACGAGCTTTCCATGCGCCGCGAACTCGCGCAGCGACTTCTTCTCTTCGTCCCCCAGAACCCGCACGTCGGGTAAAACCAGAGTCTTGCCGTGAAAGTCGGCGAGCGTTCGCGGCGTCACGATCTGAAACTCAAGATGCTGCTGGATCAGCAGAACCAGGATTCCGCGATACGACGCGATGAAATCCTCCGCATAGAAATTTCGCGTATCCGGCGAAAAATATACGCCAATCGGATCGACCGGCGAGCGCGGCAAATAGAATGTCTTTTCATTCGCCTTAATCCACGAAAAGATTTTCTTCCGAGTTTCCAGATCATTCGACCCCGCCATGGAATGCCCTGGCGCGTCCCAGAAATTCGCGCCCGCCATCACCTGCGACATCGCCAGATTCATCATTGATTCGCGAATCATGTCGCTCGCATCCGCTTTATTTTTGCCGTCCCACGAGTAATTCAGAATCCACGTCGGCTTGTCGCGTCCGGGTGACTGCGCGAAGGCGCGAAACGAATGCATGCCCACCTGATAGCGAAACCAGTCGAGCGGCTTGCGCTCCGAAGCCATGTGACCGCTATTGCCAAATTCGTATTCATGAGCAATCGCATCCACTACAGGATACAGGCTGTAGACGTCAGCCCCAACCCGCGCCGCTTCTTCTTCAATTCCCGGATAAATTTCAGGAATGGTCTTGATCTTCGGGTTGACCGACTTTGCGTTGTGGTCGATCTCATGCATGAAGTCAGTAAACGTCTGAATCCGGAACGTCACCCACTTGCGAAACGCCGGATCGGAAAAATCTCCCAGCTTCACATCATGCTTCGCATCGAGACCCGTCCGCTGCTTGAACGCCGCGACTGTGTAGTCGTCAAAACTGGCCCAGGTATTTTCCCAGCCCTCGAAATGGGTCATCCAGTAAGGAATGTCGACGTAGATGCCGTCGATCCCTGTCCCGGCAATCTGCCGCACCCGCTCCATGTAGATCTTCCGCCACTCCGGCGCATACGGACTGACCCAAACATCTTCGTCGCCAGCCCGGATCCAGAAGGCTGTGCCGCCGCCAAAAATCGCCGGCTCGCCCGTCACCTTCCGCTGCAACCAATCGGGATGATCCTTCGCCAGCGTGTGCGCCACCTGATCGCCGTGCGCCGTAATGCACTCGGTTCCTGCAATGTAGACGAAGGCGTAATTGCCCGCGTGATGCGCCGCTTCGGCCACGTCGTGGATCGCCTTCAGTTTTTCTTCCGGATGCAGGAAGCTTTCGTAGCGGCCCTCAATGTCGTTATCCACCTCAATCCCGAACACGCCGCTCTCCTGCGCGCGTCGCACAATCTCCAGCGCGTCCCCGCCCCTGAGCCCGTACGCCCCAATGCGAACGTAGTTGGACCAATCCTGGGGCGCGAGTTTTGAGCTGGAAGTTGTAGTTTGCCCAATCAGCAAAAAGCCGCACCCGCTAAGCGCGAGTGCGGCGAAAAATGAAAGTCTGGTTTTCATCAAGGCCGCCTGGATTGTTTTCAGAACTCGAACCGCACCCCAAACTGGAAGAAGCGCGGCGTTTCCCCCGTCGCGTCGCCGGATATCGTCCCGAAAAACGGATTTGTCATATCTGTTATAGAACTTCCCGCAGGCCCGCTTCCTACAGCCGAATTCGGCTGCCCGAAGCGCGGGTGATTGGCGAGGTTGAATATTTCCGCCCGCACTTCCAGCCGCATACCTTCTTTGGGTACAAACGACTTGTAAAGGTTCAGATCTACGTTGTGGATGCCGTCGACGCGCAGGCCGGAAAAATAGCGTCGCGCATTGCCCGGAATCTGGTCTCCTGGATCTGCAAAACAATTCGCATTAAAGAAGGTGGCAACAGGAGGAAGGCCATTGCCTATCGCGGTCGGGTTCGTTCCCCAGTTCAAGGCCACGTCGTGCATACTGGTCCCGCTCTTGAGCTGGGAACAGACAACGTCGGGACGTTGGCTGCCGTTGGCCAGAAGCGGGTTGTTCAGCCCGATGGCCATGGGTTGCCCCGATTGTTCGGTTAATAGGGTTGCGATCGACCAGCCTCCGACGATCGCATCGACAGCTCGGTTCATTTCTCCGCCAATCCATTGTTTGCGGCCGATGGGCAGGTCTACAACCACGGCGGCCGCGAGCCGCTGTGGCGCATCGCTGGCGCCGATGCTGTGCTCCGCAGACAATTTGTCCAGCTGTTGCGGCAGGCCGAGACCAAGCCCACCCACCCAGTTGTTTCGGCCTGCCGAAGAGTCGTCGGTTTCCTTCGATATCGTGTAGCTGCCCTCGAAGCTAACGTGGTGCGTGGTGCGTTTATTGAAGCGAATCTGCAGCGCGTTGTACCAGGAATTCGCGCTCTCCAGCATCAGCCCCTCGAAGTCGCCGGAGAACTGCGGGTACGTAGTTAGCAGAGTCGACAGGGGTAGGGTCGATTCGCCGTAGTTAGAATTAACTTCGTCGAAACAAGGAGTGGAAGGGGCTGAGGTGCAAGGGCTATTGAACATGGAATAAAACGGGTTGCCGACTTGGGTGTTAAGGAAGTTGGTGACGCAATTATTGGCATCGCAGTTCCCGATGCCGTTACCTTGAGTCACGTCGTTGTTGTAATGCACCGCCTGTGAAATCTGTGCCAGCAAAGGCGATGGGATGTAAGCCCGGTTGTTTGTGCCAGACCAGGGCAGATGCGTGCTCCGATTGGCGACGTAGTCGACGCCAAACACCAACTGGCTGGGCAACTCCCGCTGCAGTCCCAGATTCCACTGGTAAATGTCGGCGTCCCGCGCCGCTGTATTCCCCAGATCGTTCGGGTTCTGATAGCCCCAGTTCGCAAACTGGCCGTACTGCATGCCCTGCGGACCAGTAAAGCCGCCAGGAAACGGGTTTTCCAGAGTCGCCGATTGACTCGCAAAATCATCGTTGGTAAAAAACAGCGTGGCCGTCTTGCGGAAGGCGGAGCCGGGATACTGGAAGTTTGTGGCAGGGCTCATTCCAAAGTAAATGCCGACTCCGCCGCGCACCACGGTCTTCGGGTCGAACGCGTAGGCAAAGCCCACCCTCGGTCCAATGTCCTTGCGGTACGTCGGAATCGTCCTGTTGCTGGGGGTGGCGAACGTTGTCGTGCCCTCCAGCTCCTGCGTCGTCGGAAGATTCAGCCCGGGGATACTCTGCATCGTCGCCTGCGCGCTCATAGCCCCCTGCGCCTGGGCACCGGGCGGGAGGCTGGTAAAGTCAATACTCACCCCGCTGTCTGCCGTGAAATTGCTGAATTCGAGCTGGTTGTTGCGCGAGGTATAGGGCGAGCTCCACTCGTAGCGCAGGCCCAGATTCACCGTAAGTTTTGAATTTACCTTCCAGTCATCCTGGATATAAAAACCCGTCTCGAACGACCGGTTGGCCACCGAGGGCGTCACGATCAGCTGGCTCGAGGCATTGAGGTTGTCGCCGTAACCGAAAGCCAGGCTCGCCAGTGGGTTGCCCGTGGTGATAAGCCCAGTTGCATCGTAGTCGCTGAACGGAGTCGGAGACGTGACTTCATCTGTAAAAGTCAAAAGGCCGGTCGGGTTGTTCGGCTGCCAGAAATTGTTGTAGAAAATTCTCTGTTCCCCGCCCACTTTGATGAGGTGCGATCCTCGGGAGATCACCAACTGCGACGAATAGCTCACCAGCGTGTGGCCAAATTTTGTGTAGATGCAGCACTGATCGTACAGGTTATTCCACGGTAGATTCCCCTGCATCATAAACGTCGGCATCTCGTCGATCCCGTTGGCCTGCTGGAACACCGGCGACAATGGTTGCGTGCCGGCGGGCAGTGAGGCGTTGAAACTGGAGATCGTGGGGATACCGGGGAGCGACAGTTCATGCACCCGGTCGATCGCCGCGTGGCTGGTCCAGATGATCCGCGGATTCACGGTCCAGGAATATTCGAACGAGCCGTTCTGCGCCACGGTCACACCGCTCGCGATTCCATCATTATCGAAGCCGTCGCCTAATGTGAGCGGAGTGGTAAAGTTGCTCCAGCCTCGGCTGTAGCGGCCGCTGACGTGGTTCTTGTCGTTGATCTGGTGGTCTATTTTGATGTCGAACTGGTAATCCGGCGCGTTCGATACAGTTGTATAGTTATAGTTACCGAATTCGTTGGAGTTGGTGGGCTGCGGGTAGAGATTGAGCACATCCATTCCGATGTGGTTAATCTCGGTTGCTGGAATTACATTTGGCATCTCACCGGGAATCGGGTTGCCGCTGCAGTCATATCCAACCTGCGGCCTCATGACGTTGATCGACGTTCCGCAATTCACATTCGGGTCGTAAATGTTATTCTGAAGTCCCGAGAAGTCGCCCTTCCGTTCCGCAGCAGTGGGTACGGTCACGAGCCCGCTGGACGCCGAGGAACTGGCGACCTTCTCAAAGTCAACGAAAAAGAACGTGCGGTTCTTTATGATCGGGCCGCCAAGCGTAAAGCCACCCTGGTCCCGCTTGCTGTCTGGCTTGGGGTTGGGCGCAGGATTGAAGAAATCCCGAGCGTCTGTCCCCGGGCGTTGCAGGAAATACCAGCCGCTGCCATGGAAGGCGTCGGTTCCGCTCTTCATGACCATGTTTACCACGGTGCCGCCGTTGTTGCCGAATTCCGCCGAGAAGCTGTTGTTCTGAACCTTCATTTCCTGCATGCCCTCGACCAGGGGCTCGTAATAGACGTTGGAATTCCCTCCCTCACCCTGTTCCGGCGCGCTGATCAGGGCGCCGTCCAACCGTATCTCGGCGGTCGCGTTGCGCTGCCCGTTGGAAGTGAAGTTTGTTCCCGACGGATAGTTATCCGTTGTGCCCGACCCTGCCACCTCCGTGACGCCCGCCGCCAGGAACGTCAGGCCGAAAAAGTCGCGGTTCATCAGAGGGAGCTCATGCACGTACTGGCTGCTGATGTCCGTCCCCAGAGTCGCATTTTCCGTATCCATCAAGGGCGCAGTTTCCGTGACTTCCATGGTTTGACTCACGGCGAGCGGATGCAGCACAAAGTCCACGCTAGTCTTCTGATCGACCTGCAGTATGACCCCGGTCTTTTCCGCGATCCGGAAACCCGCGACCTGGGCCTTGATCGTGTACTCCGATGGCCGCAATCCCGACAGGAAATACTGGCCGTGCTCATCGGTATGCGCAGACTGCGCGATGTTCGTCCCATCGTTCGTGATCGTGACCATCGCGTTCGCCACGACCGCTCCCGACTGGTCCGTGACCACGCCGCGCACTTGGGCCGTATAACTGCCTTGCCCAAAGCCCGTGGTCGCGAGCAGGAAGACCATTCCCAACAAAACGAAACTGGCGACCGAACTTCGATTGCGACAGCAGACACGCATGGCAAGTCTCCCGTAAAGCGGCTTTCACTTTATTACGAGTCAAAACTATTACTTTCGTTTAGGGTGAAAGTCAAGTCAAATCGCAGCCCGGCCCCAGATGCGAACGAAGTGAGTCATCCGGCTTTTTTGCATCCTTCTGCCGGCACTGCAGCGTCTGGCCATTGGATTGCGTTTGCTTTCTTCTTGTTTCGCGCCCTTGCGTACCGTAGTCTTGGGAAGCCTCGTCCAAATTCAAGGAAAATCGCAAAAAATGCAGCGCCTTCTCCTTCATTTTTATTGCCTACTCTTCCCGCTGATCCTCCAATCGTCGGGGGCAAGCCAGACTTCGACTTCGGCTCCGGTTCGTCAGGAAGCCGGGACTATTGCTCTCTCGAACCATGCCATTTCAGCCACATGGTCCGTCCGCGGTGGGTCGCTGCGTTGGCAGAGTCTGACCAACCATTTCACCGGAGCAACTCTGCCACTCGACGGAAGCGTGTTTGAGTTAGTACCCAAGGAGGGCCCGGTGTTGCGTTCCTCCGATTTCAAAATGGTTGCCGCGCCCGCTTTGCGGGAAATTTCAGCTTCGCCAGGTTCCCAGGCCACCTCACGGGCCGCTGATCGCCTGCCGGGCCACGAATTAAGCGCTGAACTCGTGGATGCTTCCGGCAACATCCAAATTACCTGGAAGGCAATCCTCCGCGAAGAGACCAACTACATTCGCCAGGAAGTAACCATCCGCGCGACTCGCCAAGCGTTGGCGCTCGTGCAAGTCGGCCTTATCGACGCCGTGGTACCGGGTGCAGTAGTCTCGGGTCAAGTCAAAGGTTCGCCCGTCACCTCCGCGACTTGGTTCCTCGGCTTCGAGCATCCGCTCTCTGAATGCCGCGTTCGCAGGGATGAAGACCGCGCCTCCTGCTGGATGGCGCGCGAGCTCCCGCTGCAGGCCGGGCAAAGCGTCACTTATTCGTCCGTGATCGGCGTTGCCCATGCTGGCCAGTTGCGCCGCGACTTTCTGAACTATCTCGAACTCGAACGCGCTCATCCTTATCGAACCTTTCTGCATTACAACTCCTGGTATGACCTGGGATACTTCGACCGCTACAACGAGCAGAGTGCCGTCGCCGAGGTGCAGAGTTTCGGCGAGGAGCTGACCAAGAAACGCAGCGTCAAACTCGATAGCTTTATGTTCGACGATGGCTGGGACGATCCCACGACCCTCTGGAAATTCAATCCTGGCCTTCCCGATGGACTTGCGAAGGTGTCGCAAACCGCAGCCAACTTCGGCGCTGCGCCCGGCATTTGGCTTTCTCCCTGGGGCGGCTATAGCAAGCCGAAAGAGCAGCGCCTCGTCTCTGCTCGAGCCCAGGGATTCGAAACCAACGAAGGCGGTCTCGCTCTGTCCGGACCTAACTACTATCGCTACTTCCGCGACACCTGCCTCGACATGATTTCAAAGTACGGCGTCAACCAATTCAAATTTGACGGCACCGGCAACGCCAACGAGGTCATCAAGGGCAGCGCGTTCGATAGCGACTTTGACGCTGCTATTCACCTCATCGGCGAACTGCGCGCGAAAAAGCCCGACCTCTACGTCAACCTGACCACCGGAACTTACCCCTCGCCGTTCTGGCTGCTCTACGCCGATTCCATTTGGCGCGGCGGCGACGACCACAGCTTCGCCGGCGTCGGCACGGACCGCCAACGCTGGATCACCTTTCGCGACTCGCAGATCTATCGCTGGGTCATCGAAGATGGCCCGCTGTTTCCCATGAATTCGCTCATGCTGCACGGCCTCATCTTCGCGCGCTACGCGGAGCGCCTGGGCAGCGATCCTCACCACGACTTTCCCGACGAAGTGCACTCCTACTTCGGCACGGGCACGCAGCTGCAGGAAATGTACATCACTCCGTCGCTGCTCTCTTCAGACGACTGGGACGTCCTGGCCGAGGCGGCGAAGTGGTCGCGCAACAACGCGCAGACCTTGAAGGATTCTCACTGGATTGGAGGCGACCCCGCGCGACTCGAAGTCTATGGCTGGGCCGCGTGGTCGCCCGAAAAAGCGATCGTGACTCTGCGCAATCCCAGTGACCAACCGCAGGATTTCACGGCCAGCCTTGCCAGCCTGCTGGAACTGCCGGCAGGCTCTGTACATGCCTATGCCGCACGCAGCCCATGGAAATCTGACAGCGCCACGCCACCGATCACCATCCCCGTGAACGACCAACACACGTTCCACCTTCAAGCGTTTCAGGTGTTGACGCTGGAAATGTCGCCGCCGTCATGGCGGACGGGTGTAGAGGGCTGTCAGCCCCTTCGACTTCGCTCGATGCAAGCCTTCGGCTGTCTCTCCAAACGTTAGCCTCGCGAGTGTGACGGAGCATCAAACTCCCGAAGGGGAATTCGTATGAAAGCCGCTATTCTCACCACGCCGCGACCGGTAGCCGAACGTCCGCTGCAGATCACCGAAATCGCCAATCCGCAATTAACGCCCGGACACGTTCTTCTAAGAGTGCGCGCCTGCGGCGTCTGCCGCACCGACCTCCACATCGTCGAAGGCGAACTGCCTCCTCAGCACTCAGGTATGATACCCGGCCACCAAATCGTGGGCGAAGTTGTGGGCGGCGCCACGGAACACATTCCTCAGGGCGCGCGCGTCGGCGTTTCCTGGCTTGGAGGGACCGATGGCACCTGCTTGTATTGCAGGCGAAATATGGAAAACCTGTGCAACGCGCCCACATTCACCGGCTATTCCGTCCCCGGCGGGTACGCGGAGTACGCCCTCGCTCGCGCCGACTTTGTCTTCGCACTGCCCGCGGCACTCGACGACCTGCACGCCGCACCGCTGCTCTGCGCCGGGATCATCGGTTTCCGCAGCCTGCGTGTTGCCGGAGTCGAGTCCGGCGAGCGCGTTGGCCTGTTTGGCTTCGGCGCTTCGGCTCACTTGGCGATCGCTGTTCTCCATGCGTGGAAGTGTGATGTCTACGTTTCCACTCGAGGAAAATCTCACCGCGATCTCGCGGCGTCGCTGGGCGCCAAGTGGATAGGAAGTGAAACCGAGAAGCCTCCGGTGGAACTCGACCGCGCCATCACCTTCGCGCCCAGTGGCGATGTTGTAGTCGCCGCGCTGGCTAGCCTACGCAAGGGTGGCGTGGTCGCGATCAACGCGATTCATCTTGATCGCATCCCTCAGTTCGATTATGACCGCCTGCTATGGGGCGAACGTCAGCTGCGCAGTGTGGCCAATATGACTCGCGCCGACGCTCGCGATTTCCTGGCGTTGGCCGCGCAGATCGGCCTGCGGCCGAAAGTGACCGTGTTTCCACTGGATCAGGCAAATGAGGCGTTGATCGCGGTTAAGAACGATGCGGTGGACGGCGCCGCCGTGATCGTCCCACAAGCCTAAAAACATGGGTAAAGTGAGCAGTTGAAAGGGGATACAAGAGTTTTCCACAATGTTCCTGCAGGAACATTGTTTACATAAACGTACGTACAAATATTATCGTCTCTGGACGCGCTGGGCACGAGTCTGAAGTTCGAACCCCAGTTCGAAATCAACACGCGCGTCTCGATCGCCTGAATGTTGATCGCTTGAATTCGTTCACGCGCGCGAAAAAGATACACTCTGGTTAGAGATCCAGGACAGGCGAAACCGACGACGGATCGTTTTCCGTGGCCCACAACTTGAAGCCCGCTTTCTTGAAGATGACCTGAGTTGCTAAGTTATCCCGCAGGATTTCGGCGGAGAGTTTTTGAAATTTCTCCTCGCAGGCGACCCCAAGCCGCTCTGGCGAGAAGTTCCGCTGCCGTCGCGAACGCTTATCCAAGCTGGTTTACAATCTTCCGCAGACGATCATGCGCAAAGTATTTCTTTTGAGATTCGCGGCAGTTTTGCTGATGGCGGTGATGGCCCGGCCCAGCGCGGCCCAGACCACTCTGGCAAACTCCACTCCGCCTATTTCGTCCACGTCTCAATCCGTGACCCCCACTGCCGCCGATCTGCCGAGCGATGCGGAAATGGCAGAACGCGTCCGTCAGGAATTCCGTCACGCCTGGGACGGTTACAAGCAATATGCCTGGGGACACGACGCCCTCAAGCCGTTGAGTAAGACCTATCACGACTGGTATGGCGTGCCCCTACTCATGTCGCCGGTTGACGGCTTGGACACAATGATTCTGATGGGCCTGAACGACGAGGCAACGCAGACCCGCGAGTACATCGACAAGAATCTGTCATTCGATCGCGACGTATACGTGAAGAATTTTGAAATCACCATTCGACTGCTCGGCGGACTGCTCAGCAGTTATCAGTTGACCGGTGATAAGCGACTGCTTGAACTAGCCGATGATCTGGGTACACGCCTTCTCCCCGCCTTCAACTCTCCGACAGGTATGCCACACGTGTTCGTCAACCTGAGAACTGGCGCGGTGCGGGGCGATGTGACGAATCCGGCCGAGGTGGGCACGCTGCTCATTGAGTTCGGTACGCTGAGCAAGCTGACCGGCAAGCCCGTCTATTACGCGAAGGCCAAGCGCGCCCTGGTCGAAGTCTACAGTCGCCGCTCGCCGATTGGATTGGTCGGCTCGTCCATCAACGTCAGGACCGGCAAATGGACCGATCCTGTCAGTCACATCAGCGGAGGCATCGACTCCTACTACGAATATCTGTTGAAGGCCTGGCTGCTGTTCGATGACAAAGATTGCGAGCGTATGTGGAAGTCGAGCATCGAGGCCGTGAACAAATATCTCGTTGACGCGGTCGCGACGGGATTCTGGTACGGCCAGGCCAACATGAATACCGGCGCTCGCGTCGGCACTAATTTCGGAGCGCTGGACGCGTTCTTCCCTGGCACGCTCGCGCTGTCTGGCGACCTCGACCGAGCCCGCAGGCTGGAAGACTCCGCCTACAAAATGTGGACGACCTTCGGCATCGAGCCCGAAGAGATAAACTACAGGACGATGAAAATTACCTACGAGGGATACGAGTTGCGCCCTGAGATCATCGAGTCGGCGTATTATCTCCGCCATTTCACCAACGACCCTCGTTACCGCGAAATGGGCAAGACATTCTTCGACAGTTTGACCAAGTATTGTCGTACCGACGCCGGCTATGCGGCTCTGAGCAGCGTCGCTAACAAAACCAAGAAAGACGAGATGGAAAGTTTCTTCTTCGCGGAAACGCTCAAATATTTATTTCTGCTCTACGCCCCGCCCGACACCATCGACCTGAGCAAGACGGTTTTCAATACCGAAGCCCACCCCATTCGCAGGACATGGTAGCGGCAAGCCAAATGCTGACTTAAATATGACGGAAATCAACTGCGCCGCTCTTCTCTTCGACCTCGATGGAGTCCTCATCAACTCCACACCTGCCGTCGCCCGCGTCTGGCGGGACTGGGCCATCGAGCACGGATTCAACCCGGAAGAAGTTGTAGACCGCGCCCATGGCCGCCCCAGCCTTACCACAGTCGGCGAATATCTTCCCAACTCGGATCATGAAGCCGAGAACCGCGAAGTCGAACGCCGCGAAATCGCAGACCTGGAAGGTGTCGTTCCGCTACCGGGCGCGCTCGACCTGCTGGCCAGCCTTCCCGCCGATCGCTGGACCATCGTCACCTCGTGCACGCGCCCGCTCGCCGAAGTCCGCATCAAAGCTGCCGGCCTGCCATTGCCGAAAAAAATGATCACCTCCAACGACATCACGCACGGCAAGCCCCATCCTGAGCCCTATCTGAAAGGCGCGTCCCTCCTCGGATTTTCTCCGCAGGACTGCATCGTCCTCGAAGACGTGCCTGCTGGAGTCCGCGCAGGTAAGGCCGCCTGCGCGAAAGTGATCGCCTTCAAAACTACGGTGCAGGAATCGGTGTTGCGAGAAGCCGGCGCGGATTGGATCCTAAACAACTGCGCCGACATTCGGCTGGATGGCGACGTCAAGCGCAACCGCGGTCTGAACCTCGCGCTCACTCGGGCGTAGAAACACGCCGAGATTCTCTGCTAAACGTTTCTGTGACCTCGGTGTCCTCTGAAGTGCCATTAGTTTTCTCTGACTCCCCGAAATTGCGCCGCCCGCCTAAAGTTCCTGCCAGCCGTGCCGATCAATTGTCCAGCGCCGAATTATGGTAATTAGGAGAGACTTATGTCCACTGCGGCAGTTTCCAGCAATTCGATCTACCAGCAGATTCAGTCGTACTTTCAGCAGCGCCAATCCGATCTGCAGCAGCTTGGCCAGTCCCTTCAGTCAGGAGACTTGGCGGGAGCGCAGCAGGAATTCAGCGCTTTGCAGACTCTGGGCCAGAGCGGCCCGTTCGCCAACGGCAACGATTTCAAGAGCAGCCAGCGCCAGCAGGATTTCAACGCTATCGGTCAGGCCCTGCAATCGGGAAACCTGGCAGGCGCGCAACAGGCCTTCGCCCAACTGGCGAGCACCTTCCATCCGCAGCAGCAGCAACAGCAGAGCAATGAAACCCAGCCGGCGGTCATCGTGAACCTGAGTGGATTGCTATCCTCGTCGTCTTCGGCTCCCGCCTCAGCATTACCCGCGGCTTCGACCAGTTCCTCTGTGCAGCCCGCGGCCGCAGGCTCGACTGCCTCTGCCAGCGGATCGGAAATCGTGCTGAACCTTGGCAACCTTACCCCTGGCGAGCAGATCTCGATCGGACTTAGCAATGGCGCCAATGGCAGTGAGCAGCTCACCATCGGCATCTCGAACCAGCAGAACCAGAACCCCGAACAGATCACGCTCAACTTGAATCCCAACAGCAACCAGGAAATCATCCTCAACCTGCTCAGCAACTCGGCCACCAGCAACAGCAGTAATACCGCGCAGGGAAGCGGCGTCAACCTAACCGCCTGAGTGTCTTGATCGACGCTAAGTGCGAGTGAGCGGCGCCGGGTGCCTCCCCGGCCTGCTCGCCGCACTGGCGACCGCACCCCCTCTCACCCTTCGTTCCGTCCCGCCTCGTCAACGGCCCGCGCCTCGGAGTAGAATTTCCTCCACACACTTCGGGAATTCCATCCGCAAGGAGCGACCAACCATGAAGCTCAAATTGCCGATTCTGCTGAGTGTCTTAGCGCTGGCCACGCTGGGCGCCGCTCAGGACGCGCAACGCGATCAACCCACACCCAAGTCCGAGGATCGAATCATCAAAGCGGTCCGGCACCAATTGCTGATGCTGCCTCGCGTCGGGCCTTTCGACTACCTGGCTTTCAAGGTGGATGGTTTCAACGTGACGTTGCTCGGGCAGGTCGCGAATCCGGTCAACAAATCCGATGCCGAGTACGCCGTCAAGCACATTGAAGGCGTCGAAAAGGTCGATGACCAGATCGAAGTTCTTCCGCCGTCTCCGATGGACAGCGGCATTCGCCGCAGTGTATATCGGGCGATCTATCGCTATCCTGCGCTGGAACGATATGCGCTAGGGGTGCAGAAGCCCATCCGCATCATCGTTAAGGGCGGCCACGTCACGCTGGAGGGCGTGGTCGACAGTGAAGGCGACAAGAATATCGCCGGCATCCGCGCCAACGGCGTTCCCAACGTTTTCTCGGTCGACAACAATCTGCAAGTCGTCAAGCCGTAGAGTCGACCCGAATTTCGCAGGAGAACGCCTCCACGCGTTCTCCTGCTTTTCCTTTGTGTTCTTTTGTGTCCTTTGAGGCTAAGAATTTCAAAAGCGTGCAAAATCGATTTTGCTGTCACTCCTGGCGTCTCTGCCTGCGTATAATGTTCCCGGATTTCACTTTCGCTTCAACGCCGTCATCGGAGGAATGCCATCATGAGTCCGCAGGCCATGAATCGCCGCACTTTTCTCGAAACCGCCAGCACCGTCACCGCCGCCACTTTGTTGACCAGTCGCTTCGGCTGGGCCGCCGGCGATCACAAAATTGACAAGGTCGGCTTGCAACTCTACACCGTACGGGACTTGATGAAAGGCGATTTCGACGGCACCATCGCCAAGGTGGCACAGATCGGCTACAAAGAAGTCGAATTCGCCGGATACTTCGGCCGTACCGGCCAACAGGTTCGCGCCGTATGCGACAAGAATGGTCTCGCGGCCATCGCCACGCACGTTCAATATGACGAACTCGATGACAAGTTTCCCGCCGTCGTCGAGACCTCCAAAGCCATCGGCCTCGAATACATTGTCTGCCCTTGGATTCCCGAAGACCTACGCAAGTCTCCTGACATCTGGAAACAGACTGCCGCGAAATTCAACCATTGCGGCGAGCTCAGCAAGAAGGCGGGCATGCAGTTCGCATATCACAATCATTGGTTCGAATTTCTTCCCGTCGACGGCAAGCTGCCCTACGATCAACTGCTCAAGGAATGTGATCCCAATCTGGTGAAGATGGAAATGGATTTGTGCTGGATCACCGCGGCCGGCGGCGATCCGGTGAAGTACTTCAATCTTTATCCCGGCCGTTTCCCGCTGGTTCACGTCAAAGACCTCAAGACGCTTCCAAAAATCACTGCCGGAGGTGCGCAGAATTACGGTGACACCGTCGACCTGACCGAGGTGGGCAGCGGCCTCATCGACTGGAAAAAAATATTTGCCCAGTCCGAGAAAGCGGGGATCAAACACTACATCGTCGAGCACGATCATCCGAAGCAACCGTTCGACAGCATCGCCAAGAGCTACGATTATTTGAACAAGCTGCGCTGGTGAGGATTTCGGCGTCGCCAGGTGCCCATTTCTCGCGCCATTTGCGAGAGGTGGGGACTTAGTCCCGCTGTCGTGGCACGACAAGCCTTCGGCAAGAGCGGCTATTTTACGCCTTCGCGAGGGACAAGCACTGACGTAACGAGCCTGCGCCACCTTCTGTGTGGCATCCTGATGTGTGCCGAAATCAGATCCAAGTGACTACATCGATTGGGACGCGGGCCGCGAAGGCTACGTTCAAGCCCCGAACAAGTACGTCCCGGTCGTCGCCATTCCCAAGACCGCCAAGAAGAAGGGCCCCGCGCCGAACAATCTCGACAGCATTCGCAGGGAAGAAATACTGGGCAGCCTATTGGCCGCAGGCGGCACCATCTGGGCCGTCTATGTTGCCACTGTGGACTACGACAGTCTGTGGCGTATGCAAATCATGCCGCCCGGACCGGTGGAGGTTTGCGCTCTTGGCATCCTGTGCTGGCTGCACGCAAAGTGGCGACGCTCGATCCGCGTCTGATCTCCGTTAGCTCTGTTAAGCCTTCCCGAACGGATCTTCCAGCGACAACGTCTGTGGCGTGAATAACTCCGCACCGTTCTCCGTGATGTGCATGTCGTCTTCGATCCGCACCCCGAACTCGCCACGAATATAAATTCCCGGCTCGTTGCTGGTCGTCATGTTCGCCTGGAGCTTCGTGGCGTTTCCGCGAACCAGATAGGGCCACTCATGCCCGTCCATCCCCAGGCCATGACCGAGCCGGTGCGTGAAGTACTTGTAGTCTGGGCCGAAGCCCGCGTCGGTGATTACTTTGCGTGCCGCCGCATCAATCGAGCCACACTCCGCCCCCGGACGCGCCGCAGCCAGCGCCGCCGACTGCGCCCGGAGCACGATGTCGAATATTTTTTTCATTTTGTCGCCTCTAGCTTCAGACGCCTTGCCCAGAACAAACGTCCGCGTGATGTCGGATTGGTAGCCTTCCACAGAGCAGCCGTCGTCGATCATGAGGATCGAACCTTCGCGAATCATCGGCGGTGTCGGTAATCCGTGAGGAAACGCAGTGGCTTCATCAACCATGATGCTGGCCTCGCCGGGAAATCCCAGCTGGCGGTATGCCGCGTCAATCAAATCAGAAGCATCGTGCTCAGTCATCCCCGGCCGCAGCGCGTGATAGACAGCTTCGTAAGCCGCGAGTGTTATTTGCGCAGCCAGTCGCATCAGCGCAATTTCATGAGCGCTCTTGACCATGCGGCATCCGGCGGTGACCGGAGTCGCGCTCGAAATACTCGCCTGCGGCGCAGTCTTGGCAATGCCGTCCGCAAAGACGAAGTGGATCGTTTCCTCGATCCCGAGCTTGCCGGTGGCGATGCCGTGTTGCCGTAATCCGTCTGCTACGACTTGATACGGATTCTCGTCTTCTTGCCATGCCCGCACGTCGGCGTGTTCGCCGTCGGGTGCGTCGGCGAGTTGCTCGCGCGCACGTCCTTCTTCAAATGCCGGGCACACATAAAACGGCGCGCCCTTGGCCGGCAGCACGAGTGCGAACAAGCGCTCGCCGCCCCACCAGCGGACGCCCGTGAAATATCGCAGCGAAGTGCCCTCCATCAGCACGATGGCGTCGAGCGCGTTCGCTCTCATGAGCTGGCGGGCGTGCTCCTGCCGGCCGGCGCGCTCATCTCTCGTGATTGGAGTGGCCTCGCTCTTACGCGACTTCAATTGCGCTAGGGAAGGCGGCAGGGCTGCGTCATCCCTCTTCGGCGCGACCGTGGCCGCGAGCGAACGCGATCCCGCCATCCCCGCCGCTATACCACCGGCTGCCAGAAACCGCCGCCGCGAAATCATGAACCCTCCGAAAGATAGGGAAAAGTAATCCGTCATTATAGGGGACTTGCGATTCGGATTTTATATTGCAGAGAACCTTGAAGGATTCTGGAACGTCGTTGCGGTATGCTCTCTGCCATGGAGTCTGGTTTCCAGTGTGCAGCGTGCGGAGAATGGAACACGACTTCTGTCGACGAATCCGCTGGGCGTCGCCAGGGCTACGTCGAAGACTGCCAGGTCTGTTGCAAGCCGAATGTCATACGCCTGGAGTACGATACGTCGTCGCAGGAATTTTTCATCACCGCCGAGTTGGAGTAGTTGTTCGTGGAGCGGCACACGCCTTCGTCCGCCCGCGCAGCGTGTCGGCTTTGGACTTGCGGGTTTCGTGGCTCATCCCGGACGAGGATGTACCGGGCCCCACTGCACGGCCTCAGGCCGCTAGACCCGCAACCGGGGAAGCACTCGTCGTGCTTTCTGCGCACACGTTATAGTTAGCATTTCACTGGAACCACGGAAGGGAGATTTCACGATGGCAACTGGCAATAGCGCTGGCAGGATGGTCGCCCACAACATGGTAACCACGCAGTTTGGGCTCGATGGCTTCCGCGTGACGCGCACGTTGGGAGTGGTGCGCGGCATTGTGGTGCGCTCGCGCTCCATCTTCGGAACCATTGGCGCTGGGCTGCAGACCCTGGTCGGCGGCAACATCACGCTGCTGACCAACCTGTGCGAGAAGACGCGCCAAGACGCCTTTGACCTGATGCTGCAGCACGCGGCGGAGCTGGGCGGCAATGCCGTGGTAGGCGCGCGCTATGATGCGACCGAAGTGATGCAGGGCGTCACCGAAGTGCTGGCCTACGGAACGGCCGTCTTCGTCGAGCCGTCGAAGTGAAGGAAGGACTTCGCTATTCTTCCGCGGCACCCGGTTTGCAGGCCTTCACGTAGTTAGGATGTGGCCCCTCGGGCTCTCGCGTCAGCAATTCGAATTCGAGCCGGGCGTTGTCTGAACGAATGCCCACCGGACCGTTCAGTTTGGCGGCATCCGATCCGACGTCGCCCTCCCAGACTTCGTGGTTGTCGACCAACACGCTCAGTTGCGCGTTATTCATCTCGGCGCGCAGCGTGTGCGATTGTCCGGCCTCTAAATGCGGCACGGCGGACGTCTTGCGGGGCTTGATGTTGACGTAGCCACGATTCCCGCACTCGGCGCTGGTGTGCTGCGCGGGATTTCTCTTCACCGAAACGACAAACTTCGACTCCGGGTCCACGCGCCAGATCGCATACACCAGGTTGCAGGGATCCTGAGCCCGCAGCTTCAAACCAAACTGCCGGCGGATCGCGCCCGAGCCCAGAGCCGACTCTTTGCTGGTCCCGCCAAGATAAGTGAAACGCAGTTCGGCCGATTGTGTCGTCCACCGGTTCACGTAAGCGCGCATCTTGGGGGCATCGACTGTCAGGCGATGGTCGGCGGCCTGATCGACGGCGCCCTCGGTCACGCACAGTCGGTCGCGGCTCACATTGATCCACTCTCCGGCAGCGCCGGCAAGCGTGTCACCGAGCAGGAAGATTCCGAGCAATCCTGAGAGCAATCCTGAAACCATCGCTGCATTCTTCATGAAGGTCGACCTCTTGAGCACCAGCAGTTTAGGAAACGCGCCCGGACCGCTCTAATGTGAGAGCGAGTATCGCGTCTCGAGAATCGTCTCGACGTCAACCGGCTGATCGCCGCAGCGGGCGGGACGGTAGCGCCAGTCGCGGAATGCACGTAAGCTTGACTGTGCAAGGTCCGGACTAGGGCTCTCAACTACCTTACCGATCCGCGGGACGCCGTCGGATCCAATGGACACGTCAATCGCAACGATTCCCTGGGTTCGCAGCCTCCGGGCACTCTCCGGATACTCAGGAGTGCGCCGCTTGAGCAACTGAAACGGCTCAGGGTTCATGCAGCCCGGGGAGCCTTGTGCACCTTCTGGAGCCTTGAACACTTCCGCCGGAATCTGAACGGGCGTCTCGAAATCGGTCACCACGACCGAGGCGACGGTCGTGCCGTTATCCAAAAAGCTGAGAGAGCGGGGAAATAGCTTCGTGCCTGCGGGCTGTAGATCTTTGTCCAGATATGTCGTTCCGCGGACCAGCGTGCCGGAACGGTCACTGACGCAGACTTCAGAGGAAGATTCTTGTTCGTCCGCGATTTCGGTGCATGTCAGTGCCTCGCCGTGGATGGTACGGCCGTGTGTCTTCTTTACTTTGACGTCCGGGGGAAGGCTGAGGCGGACGAGCGACCCGGTGTGTAGAGCGCCAGCTCCGGCGACACCGGAACCGAATCCCAGCGCCTCGTGGATGTTGTAAATGCGCAGCGGGATGAAATTCGTGTTGCGCTTTACCCAGAGCATGCCTTTTCCACCGACCTGGATTTCGGCATATTCAGGAAGAAGGATTTCCTCTCTCCATTGATCCTCGCCATTCCACAACAACTGATAGGTGCCGTCGACCATCTTTCCTTTTAGTTCGATCTGAACCTTTGCCTTCATCACGAAGGACGGCAACTCGAAGATGTTCGTCCTGGAAACTGCCTGCTGTAGCCGGGCGACGGCCTCCTGCGGGTTTTTTGGATCGGAGGGATTTAGCGCGATGGCCGACGATGCAATTAGGGCGAAAACAAGGCAGCTATTCATCGCTCGCATCTTACGCAGACTACCGCGAGAAGCCAAGCAAAGTTACCTCCGCGCGCGTTTTCCACAAGAAAATCAGCGCCAGTGGCGCAATGCAAGGAAAATCTTAGCGAAAGAATAGCGAAAGAACCAAGAGCGTAAACCCAACCCCTTGTGGTCCCACGACTGGTTAACCACAAGCCTTCGTACTTTCCCGAATCAGTGCAGGAGTGGGACTACCACCTTTAAGTTTCTGCTTGACAATAAACGACTTACGGGTAAGAGCGTGGTACAAAGTGGTCGAAAGTGGTGGCGACAGTAAGCGCCGTGGGAACCTGGAGCTGAAAACGAGGAGCCGGTGGGAAACCGACCCAGAAGATCGACAAACAGCCCGAATCGCCCGACTTTGACCTTACTTTGCGTTGATTTGACCTCCCTCGTAGCAGTCGCAGTGACAGAGAAACAACATGTTTCGCGGCAATCATCCAACCCGGGTCGACGAAAAGGGCCGTCTCAAGGTCCCGGCCGAGTTCAAGCGGGTGATCGACGAGAAATACGGTCAGCAATTCTACATCACCAGTCTCGATGGCGATGTTGCTCAAGTGTATCCCTTCGAGGAGTGGGAACGGATCGAGCAGAAGCTGGCGGGGCTCTCCACGTTCAACCCTACGAAAAAGAAGTTCTTGAGCAAGGTGAATTACTGGGGGCAGGTGGTCGAAATGGATGGGCAAGGCCGCTTGCTGATTCCGCAACTGTTGCGGGACTCGGCCCAGATCAAGGGCGAGGTTGCGGTCAGCGGATATCAGACTTATCTCGAGGTGCGCAACATGGACGCGTACCGCCGGAAGATGCAGGACGAAAAGTTTACGCCTGACGATGAGAAGACGCTCGACACGCTGGGCATCTAGTGAACCATTTATCGGACGGGGGATTAACAGACACCCCTCAGGGGGTTGGGCATGGCGGTGGAAGAGCGAGCCATGTTCCGGTTCTTTTAAAAGAAGCGATCGACTTTTTAGCCGCGCGGCGGGGTGGGACCTATATCGACGCCACGGTGGGTTTGGGCGGGCACAGTTACGAAATCGCAAAACGCCTCGGCGCACCGGGACATTTGATTGGCCTCGATAAGGATCCTGCTGCGCTCGCAATCGCGCGCGAAAGGTTGACTGGTAGCGCTGGCGTCCCGCCGGCTGCCGATTGGCCCGAGATCACGCTGATGCAGTGCTCGTTTGCTGAAGTCGGGAAGCGGTTCAGTCCCAAGTTTGCGGACGGCATCCTGGCCGACATTGGCGTCAGCAGCTTGCAGTTGGACGATGCGGCGCGCGGATTCAGTTTTCAGGCGGATGGACCGCTCGACATGCGGATGGACCCGCGTGGTGAGCGCAGCGCCGAACAAGTGGTAAACCACCTCGACGAGCGACAGCTTGCCGATGTGATTTACGAATTCGGAGAGGAAAGGAGGTCGCGGAGAATCGCCAGAGCCATTTGCCGGTCGCGGCCGATACGATCTACCGCACATCTTGCGGACGTCATATCAGCCGCGGCCCGGCCAATGAATTCTGAATCCAGGCGAATTCATCCGGCGACCCGAACCTTTCAGGCTCTTCGAATCTTCGTAAACCGCGAACTGGAAGATCTGCAGGCGCTGCTCAAAGCGGCGCCCCGGATTCTGAAACCAGGAGGACGCGTGGTGGTGATCAGTTTTCACTCGCTGGAAGACCGCATCGTAAAGGATGCCTTCCGCGAGGGCGGAATTAAGGACAAGTACTACCGGGTGCTGACCAAGAAACCGGTCACGGCATCGGAAGAAGAGAGCGATCGCAATCCACGGGCCCGCAGCGCGAAATTGCGGGCGGCGGAAAAAGTTTAGAAAACGAGTTTAGAGAAAAGAGTTTAGCTCCGGAAAACCTGCCGGAGTTCCCGGCATAGCTGTAATGGCGTGCCGGGCCTTAGAGATCAGGTCAAGGTGGATCGCAGATTCGAACGACGATCCGCTGGGGCGGGAGAAAGAAAGCTGACGGGTGCAAAGCTGTTCGACGGGTTCCGTGGTAGGAATCCAAAAGTAGAGGTAGCGGGAAATGTACACGGGAAGATTGATCAGCGAGTTGATGGCGACGGTAGAGCGCGCCGCGTCGCGCGCGCAGTTACAGGCTAAGCAGAGTGCGGAGCAGGAGCGGATGGACGAGGAATTGCATGCCATCTTCTCCATGCAGATTCCGGTAACCGAGGGTGGCCAGGTTTTCATGGGGGCGGCATAATGGCGGCAGCAGCAGCAACAATGCGCAGTGCGGATTTCGCAGGGGAATATCGAGCGGCAGAGCGGCGTTCGCTATGGACCGGCACGCCTGAGATCTACTTCTCCAAGGCGATCGACAACTCGCGCCTGGTGAAGGTGGAAGATCCGCGCCGCAACCGCGAGATGAAGCAGTTCGGCACGGCGCTGGCTTGCTTGTTCCTGCTGGTCTTTACTTATGCGTGGCAACATTTCAAAGCCATCGAATACGGCTATCAGATCGAATCGGCCAAACGTGAACTCAGCGAAAAGACCGAGATGAACCACGCGCTGCGCCTGGAAGACGCCTCGCTGCGCGACCCCGAACGCATCGACCTGCTGGCCCGCCGCATGGGCTTGGTGCCGCCGGAGCCGGGACAAGTGATCCGCATGGATTCTGCCTCGGGCGATTCTCAAGGCCCAGTGATGGCGAGCGCGGAACCAGTGGCAGTGATACCTGGGCAATAGGAATTTGTGTGGGTCGGGTTTGTGTGGGTCCGGATCTTTGATCCGGGCCGGCCGAGCGAAGCTCGGCAGTATTTCGGCGGCGGCCTGTCTGCACATGGGCCGCCACATTTGTCTGAGGTGAGCGCATCTCAAGTTTTGTTGTCATTCCGAGGAGCGAACGCGACGAGGAATCTGCTTCCCGCCGCCTTCGGCACACAGCAGGTTCCTCCTCTGCGCTTCGCGCATCGTCGGAATGACAAAGGTTTAGAGTGTCAAAGTATGGCTGCGGCTAGCTCTCATCCCGGCAAGAACTCCCGGCTCTACCTGCTGGGCGCGGTCATGCTGTTGTGGTGCGTCGCTATCTGCGGGCGCCTGGTCTACCTGCAGATCTTCAGCTACGGCAGGTTCGTCAAGCAGGCTGGACACCAGCAGCAGCGCGCGATTCCACTCTCTGCCAAGCGCGGGGTCATCTACGATCGCGCCGGCCATGAATTGGCCATGTCTGTGCTGGTCGATTCCGCGTTCGCGGTCCCGACAGAAGTCAAAGATCTTCCCACCGCAGTTAACTTAATCACCCGCATTACAGGCGACGACTACAACGTGGTGCTCGCTGACTGCCGCGCGCACAAAACATTCTGCTGGGTAGCGCGCAAGGCCAAAGATGAAACCATAGAGCGTATTAATTCGCTGAAGCTGCAAGGCATTCATTTCCAGAAGGAGCCGAGGCGCTTCTATCCTGCCCGCGACCTGGCGGCGCAGGTATTGGGCTCTGTCGGCATGGAAGATTCCGGCCAGAGCGGCATCGAGCACGAGTTCGACGATCAACTGCGCGGGCGCCCAGGAAAGATGTTCATTTCCGTGGACGCCCACAAACAATGGTTCGCCGACATTGAAACCCAGCCCACGCCCGGCGACAACCTGGTCCTGACCATCGACAAAAACATTCAATACGTTGCAGAAAAAGAACTCGACCAGGCGATTCATGATACGCAGGCCATCGCCGGCACCGTAATAGTCGAGAACCCGCACACCGGGGAAATTCTGGCGCTGGCCAACCGTCCCACATTCAATGCGAACCTGCACAAGCAGATCACGCCGACCGCGCTGACTAATCGCGCCGTGAGCTACATCTATGAGCCCGGGTCGACGTTCAAGCTGGTGACCATCGCTGCAGCACTCGAAGAGAAGCTCACAAATCCAGACGAACTGTTCGATTGCCAGATGGGCTCGATCGTTTACAACGGCATGCGCATTCGCGACTCGAGGCCGCACGGGTTGTTGCCGGTTTGGGGCGTACTGTCAAAGTCGAGCGACGTCGGTTCGATCAAGATTGCGCTGCGCCTGGGCGAAGACCGCTACTACAATTACATCCGCGCTTTCGGATTTGGGCAGCAGACCGGGATCGAACTGCCTGGCGAAACCCGTGGCATGACCAAACCTCCGAGCCGCTGGTCGAAAGTTTCGATTGCCGCGATTTCGATAGGCCAGGAAATCGGTGTATCGCCGATTCAGCTTGCCGGGCTAGTTTCAACTTTCGCCAACGACGGAGTCTATGTGGCGCCGCGCATTGTTTCCGGAACTGTGCCTCCACTAGGGGCGGTACAGAATGTGGAATTTCATCCGGTCGACGGCAGGCGCGTGATTTCTTCGCACACTGCGGCGGAAATGCGATCGATGATGCAGAAGGTTGTGCTGGATCCAGCAGGTACTACTGGAGGCAGGGCGATTCTCCAAGGCTATTCTTCGGCGGGAAAAACCGGAACGGGGCAAAAGGTCGACCCGGCGACTGGAGGGTATTCGAAGACGAAATATGTCGGATCGTTCGCCGGATTTGCGCCCGTGAACAATCCGCAGGTCGTGGTGGTGGTCATTCTCGACTCCGCAGTCGGACCGCATCAAGGCGGCCAGGTCGCGGCGCCGGTGTTCCGGCGCGTCACGCAGCAGGTGCTCGAATATCTGCACGTGCCGCATGATCTGCCGCTCGCGCCGCAGCACCAGTTACTGCTGGCCCAAGCGAAGGTTAAAGATAAAGATTTGGAAGAAGGAACTCCGGATCACCCCGGCGAACCGCTGGAGACAGCGGAAATGAACGCTGATTCCCCGGCCGCGGCGAAGCCCCAAAGTGTGGCGGCGGCGAATGCTTCGGTGAGTTCAGGACAAACTCCGCCGGCGAATGCGGGTGCTGAAGGCAACGTCGTGTCCGCAGCTTTGCGTGAGCCGGTTTCGGCGGGCGCTGCTCCGAATTTAGCCGCGAAAGAAGTTCCGTCGAAGACGAAAGACACCGCAGCTGCAGAACAAGCAAACCTTCCCACCACGGGAACCGTCGTATTGGACGTGGAACAAGGTGGAATTGTAGTGCCATCGTTCGTAGGAAAGACCGTGCGGAGCGCCGTGGAAGCCGCCCAGGACGCTGGCCTGCAACTCGATGCCGTCGGCAGCGGCCTCGCCAGCAAGCAGACTCCAGTGGCCGGAACCCACGTCGCGGCCGGAGCGCGGGTCACAGTGCAGTTCGGACAATAGACTCAAAATTCCCAGCCGCAAAGGCATCAACTAACGATTGAAGTTATCTCTGCTGCTGCGTCCTCTGTTGTTAAAGCCCTTGCGTTAAACCCATAGTTTGACCGGCCGAAAAAGCGCATGATACGGTAATCAGTCACACCATCCCAGCAGGCCAGCGACTGCCGCTGATTGAGGTCTGGATTTTGTCTTCGGTTGAGGCGACGCCCGCCAGCACCATTACCAACATCCGCAAAACTGCGCTGAATGCCGTCCATCGCCAGATGGGCGCGAAGATGGTGGAGTTCAACGGCTGGGACATGCCGGTCGAATATCCAGCGGCCATCGGCTGCGGAATCATCAACGAGCACATGGCCGTGCGAACCGGCGTGGGCATTTTTGATGTCAGCCACATGGGCGACATCCGGCTGGCCGGCCCGCAGGCGCTAGTCGCGGTGCAGCACATTTCCATGAATGACGCATCGCGGCTGGCCATCGGTCAGGCGCAGTATTCTGCGCTGCTGTATCCCGAAGGAACGTTCGTCGACGACGTGATCGTCCACCGCCTCGCCGAGGACGATTATCTTCTCGTGATCAACGCCGGCACGCGCGAAAAAGATTTCAACTGGGTGCGCGACAACACCCGCCAGTTCGACTGCGCGGTCGAAAACCTTTCGGACGACTTTACGCAGATCGCGATCCAGGGGCCGAAAGCCGTAAATCTGCTGCAGAAGCTCACCGACGCCGACCTGAGTGCGGTGAAGTTCTACTGGATCACGCGCGGAAAGCTGTGCGGCCTGCCGAATATTCTGATAGGTCGCACCGGCTATACGGCCGAAGACGGCTTCGAGATTTACATCCCCGCTGATGAGCCGACGAGCGCGCGCGTATGGTATGAGATTCTGGCCGCAGGCAAGGAGTTCGGTGTTGTACCCTGCGGCCTGGGCGCTCGCAACACGCTCCGCCTCGAAGGCAAGCTTCCCCTCTATGGCCACGAGATTTCCGATACCATTAATGTCTGGGAAGCCGGGCTCGACCGTTTCTGCAAAATAGAGAAGCCCGAGTTCGTCGGCCGGACGGCGCTGGAGAAAGCGAAAGCCGCGGGCGTGAAGCGAACTCTAGTGGGCCTGGAGATGACCGAGCGCGGTATTGCCCGCGACGGATACAAAGTGTTAGACGACAGTGGGCGCGAGATCGGATATGTGACGAGCGGGTCGCCCGCGCCGTTCTTGAAGACGAACATTGCGCTGGCATACGTTCCGCCGGAGTTCTCGGCCGTTGGGGCGGGAGTGAAAGTGGAAATTCGCGGTCAAGGCGTTGGCGCCGTCGTTGTGCCGACCCCGTTTTATAAGCGACCGAAGAAGACGGTTTAGCCACAGACGACAAAAAGCAGCACAGAGGATTCGCTAGAAGCTAGCAGCCAGGAGCTAGAAGCTTTTATGCCTTACCCTACAGATCGCAAATACACCAAAGAGCACGAATGGATTCAGGTGAACAGCAATTCCGCCACGGTAGGCATTACCGACTACGCCCAGCAGTCGCTGGGCGACATCGTCTTCGTCGAGACCCCCAAAGTTGGTGCTGAACTCGTCGCCGGCAAGACGTTTGGCACGGTTGAGTCGGTGAAGGCGGTGTCGGACCTGTTCGCACCGGCGACGGGCACTGTAACTGAGGTGAACGCAGCTTTGGCCACGTCGCCCGAGAACGTAAATAAAGATGCCCACGGCTCCTGGATGGTCAAGCTTACGCTGAAGAATCCCGGCGAACTCGATGGCCTGCTGTCGGCCGCGGACTACGAGAAATTTGTGGCCGAAGAGGCGGGACACTGAAAGACCTAACCTCAGAGATCAGAGGCCAGCTCTCTGTCGCGTCTTGCCGAGGTCTGAGGTCCGCAGCCGGCCGCCTTTGGTTGAACGCTTCAAGGGTCCTCGGCATGGAATTTGTGCTCGATGCAAGCCGGGGCCGTACCCCTCAATCCAAATGACATTGAGGCACATCTAAAGACTTCCTATGCGCTATTTACCGAAATCTCCCGCAGACCGCGAGGCGATGCTGAAGGCGATTGGCCTGCGCTCGGTCGACGACCTGTTTGCGCCGATCCCTGCCGAGTACCGCCTAACCCGCGACCTGAATATCCCCCGCCAGATGGCGGAGTCGGAAATCGTTGATTTCTTCCGACAACGTTCGCGCGAAAACGGCGATGGCGGGTACACCAGCTTTCTGGGCGCGGGCGCGTACTCTCACTACCGCCCCGTCGTTATTGATTCGCTGATTTCGCGCGGCGAGTTTCTCACTGCCTACACTCCTTACCAGGCAGAGATTTCGCAGGGTACGCTGCAATCCATCTTCGAATTCCAGACCATGATCTGCGAACTGACTGGGATGGAAGTGGCGAATGCATCAATGTATGACGGTTCGACTGCTGCCGCTGAAGCCGTGATGATGGCGGTCCGTTTGACCGGCCGGCGGTCCGTGGTGGTGGCGCGTAGTCTGCATCCGGAGTATCGCGAAGTTCTCGCGACCTATGCGACGCATCAGGGCATGCCACTATCGGTCGCGGGTTTTCGCGACGATGGCCGCGTGAACTTGTCGGAACTCGAGAAGTCGATCACGCCGGAAACCGCGTGTGTGCTAGTGCAGTCGCCGAACTTTTTTGGCACGATTGAAGACGTTGCGGCGGTCGCCGAGATCGCCCACAAGCACGGGGCGATGCTGGTGGTCTCGATCGCCGAAGCGGTGTCGCTCGGAATTGTGGAGCCGCCGCGCCACGCCGACGTGATCGCTATGGAGGCGCAGTCGTTCGGCGTGCCTCTCGGATTCGGTGGGCCGTACTGCGGCGTCATTGCCACGCGCGAAAAGTATGTTCGCCAAATGCCCGGCAGACTCGTCGGCCAGACCGTCGACAAGCAAGGCCGGCGCGGATTCGTGCTGACGCTGGCCACGCGCGAGCAGCACATCCGCCGCGAGAAGGCGACCTCCAACATCTGCACCAACCAGGCGCTGGTCGCGCTGATGGTCAATATCTTCATGACGGTGTACGGCAAAGTCGGTTTGAAAGAATTAGCCAAACAAAATCTGGCAAAGACTGCCTACGCGGCCGCCCAGTTCGCGAAGCACGGCAAGGCTTTGTTCGCCGCCGCACCGCGCTTCAATGAGTTTGTCGTGCAGACCAGCGAAGATCCCGATGCGATCAACAGTCGATTGCTGGGGCACAAGATAGTCGGCGGCTTGCCGCTGAAAAAGTTTTATCCCGAGTTGGGCAATGCGGCGCTATGGTGCTGCACCGAGCTGACCACGCGCAGCGCGATCGACACCGCTGTCGGATTGGTCGCCGAGAGCGAGCGCTCGGTGAGGTCGTCCAAGGAAGAAGATGTGGAAGAGGTGGCGCGATGAAGCCGGTCATTCGCAAAGCAACGCTCCAGGTCAATCAAAATGAAGGCCTGATCTTCGAGAAGTCGTCCGCCGGAAAGGCGGCCTGGAAGTTACCGCCGCTCGATGTGCCGGAAGTTGATACCGCCCAGCTTCTTGGAGCGTCGGAAAGAAGAGATTTGGGCAACATGCCGGAAGTGAGCGAGATCGAAATCATCCGCCACTTCACCCGCATGTCCACGTGGAACTACGCCATCGATCTCGGCATGTATCCGCTCGGCTCCTGCACCATGAAATACAACCCGCGCGTGAACGAGGCAGTCGCGCGGGTCGAGGGAATCGCCAACGGGCACCCGTACCAGCCGGAAAAGATTTCTCAGGGCGCACTGCAGATCATTAAGACTCTGAGCGAGCAACTGATCGAGATTACTGGCATGGATGCGATTACTCTGCAGCCCGCCGCCGGCGCGCATGGAGAGATGACCGGCCTGCTGATGGTTCGCGCCTATCACGAGTCCAAGGGGAATGCGCGTAAGAAGATTCTGATTCCCGACTCCGCCCACGGCACAAATCCGGCGACGGCCGCGATGGTGAACTACGCGGTCGAGAACTTGAAGTCCGACTCGCGCGGCATGGTCGACATCGCGGCGCTTGCAGCGCAGATGAACGAGGACGTGGCCGCGCTCATGCTGACCAACCCCAACACGCTGGGAGTGTTCGAGCAGGACATCCACAAGATTGCCGACATTCTGCATGCCAGGGGCGGACTGCTCTACATGGATGGCGCCAACATGAACGCACTGGTCGGCAAAGTGCGCCCCGGCGACTTTGGCGTCGACGTAATGCACCTGAATCTGCACAAAACTTTCTCCACTCCGCATGGTGGAGGCGGTCCCGGGTCCGGCCCGGTTGCGATTAAGAAGGCTCTTGAGCCTTTCCTGCCGAAGCCGGTCGTGACCATGAAACCGGATGGCACCCTGGCATTCGACTACGACCGTCCGCAATCGGTAGGGCGCGTGCGCGCCTTTTATGGCAACTTTGGAATGTTTGTACGCGCGCTGGCCTATATTCAGGCGAATGGACCGGACGGCCTGCGCCAGACCACGGAAGACGCCGTGCTGAACGCCAACTACATTCGCGAGGGACTCGAAGGTACATACGATTTACCCTACTCGACGCCGACCATGCACGAAGTCGTATTCAGCGATAAGCTGCAGCTGAAAAAAGGCGTGCGCACTATGGACATCGCCAAGCGCCTGATCGATTACGGATTCCATCCTTATACGACGGCATTTCCTCTGATTGTTCCCGGAGCGCTCATGATCGAGCCTACCGAGAGTGAGTCGAAAGAAGAAATGGACCTGTTCATCGACGCGATGAAGTCCATCGCCGAAGAGGTGGAGGAAGATCCGCAGAAGGTCCTCGATGCCCCGCATTCGACGCGGATTTCGCGCCTGGACGAGACCGCAGCAGCCCGCAAGCCGGTCTTGCGCTGGAAGCCAGCGCAGTAGTTGTTGACGATTTCCGATTGTCAATTGAAATCTCCACGCCGCCGTCGCTCTTTTCAATCGGCAATCAATAATTGCTAAATCGACAATTCCAGAGCCCGTGCCTTCGCTGTTTCCTCCTCTGTGCTCCTCCGGGTCCTCTGTGGTTAAATCCTGATATTGCCTACCCCAAAGAAACCTGCGCATGCCGTCGGTGCACTAGCCACGTTCGCGTCTTCCGAGAAGCGAAATCCAATAGTCTGTCTATTGCTCGCGGTGGTGACGCTCGCGCTGTACAACCCGGTCAATCGCCATCCCTTTGCCAACTATGATGACGACCGCTACGTCGTCAACAATCCGCACGTTCGTCAGGGGCTGACCGCCGATACTTTCAAGTGGGCGCTCACGTCGACCGAGCAGGCGAACTGGCATCCGCTGACCTGGATGTCGCACGCCCTCGATTGTTCGCTATTCCGGCTGAATCCCGTCGGGCACCATTTCACCAGCGTCCTGCTGCATGCCGTGAACGTGGTGCTGCTCTTTCTGCTGCTGATGTGGGGCACGCGGCGGCTTGGGCCCAGCCTGTTCGTGGCCGCGCTGTTTGCGATTCATCCAATCAATGTGGAGTCGGTGGCCTGGGTGGCCGAGCGCAAGAATGTACTGTGCACGACATTTTTTTTGCTCACGCTCTGGGCCTACGGATGGTATGCGCGAAAGCCCGGCTGGAAGCGGTATTTGGTAGTGGCCGGTTTGTTTGCCGCGGGGCTGGCATCGAAGCCAATGGTGATCACGCTTCCGTTTGTTCTGTTGCTGCTCGACTATTGGCCCCTAAGGCGAGTGCGCGGCGCGAAAACGGAAGATGGCGAGAGGCTGCCCGTGTTTTCCTGGCCACGTCTCGCGATTGAGAAACTTCCCCTGCTTGCTCTGTCCGCCGCCAGCGCGATGATCACAATGCTCGCGCAACAAGCCGGAGGAGCCATCCGAACTACCGCCGAAGTTTCATTCGGAGCTCGCGTCGCGACTGCGATCTGGGCTTACGCGATGTACCTGTGGAAGATGGTCTGGCCGGCGCATCTGGCGCCCATGTATCCGCATCCCGGAGATTCGCTGGCGGCCTGGCAAGTAATTGCCGCGGCTGCTTTGCTAATTGCGGTGACCACAATCGTGTGGCGATTCCGGACTCGCCGCTATTTGCTCGTAGGCTGGTTGTGGTTTCTGGGAACGCTGGTTCCAGTGATTGGCCTGGTGCAAGTGGGAGAGGCCGCCATGGCCGACCGTTATGCCTACATTCCGCTGATCGGAATTTTCGTGATGATTGCATTCGGCATCGCCGACTGGGCAGAAGAAAAGAAAATCGGCCTTTGGCCTGCAATTGCGGCGGCGGCAGTCCTTATTGCTCTCGCGTCGACTACGCATCGCCAAATCGGATACTGGCAGAGCAACGTTGATCTCTGGTCGCACACACTCGCGGTCACAGAAAATAATTTTGTTGCAGAAAATAATCTGGGCGGAGCGCTGATTCTTGAAGGTAAGGAAGATGAAGCGCACGCGCACTTCGAAGCGGCCGCGCGCGTCAATCCGAGAGATCCCATGAGCCGCAGCAATCTCGGAATTTACTTGCAGCACCACAACCAGATGCGCGAGGCGGTGTCTGAGTACGAGGCCGCGGTCCAGCTGACTTCAGATCCTGGCCTCTCGGCGCAAACCTATGCCAACCTGGGTGCAGCCCAGCGCGCTTTGGGAGAAGACGAGCTGGCACAAAAAAGCTTTGAGCAGTCATTGCGTTTCAATCCCACTCAGTTCAACGCCTGGCGCGGCCTCGGATTGCTGGCGGAGAAGCAAGGCAAACTCGATGAGGCGGTCAGCGATCTCTCGAGATCGGTGGAGTTGCAGCCCTCGGCCCAGGGATATGTGGAACTCGGCCACGCCCAAGAGCAGGCCGGCCATGCCCCGGAAGCATTGGATGCTTACCTGCAAGCTCTCAAAATCTCTCCTGACTTTGTCGAAGCTCAGCAAGCCGCTGAGGCGCTTCGGCCACAGAAAAAATAAACTGCACGAAGCCTTTTCGAGCAGAGCTGCTTCGGCAAGGCCGTCGTACAGTTCATTTTCGAATGGATACGATACGTTATTTCGCGCTGATGTCCACTGTGGCACGCGTCATATCCCACTCCTCGCGCAGGGTGCAACCAGTCGCGGTCTTGTCATACGCGATCGTGAAGTTCTCAACGGACGATGGCGGCGCGGACATCTTCATGTCGATGCGGGCGAGTTCATCCTTTTCGTAAGTATAGGGAATGCCCCATATTGGCTTTCCGTTTTCGGCGGTCTTCTTGTTGATGATGAGAGTCCACTTTTCTGCGGTCGGCAGAACAAACAATGTGTAGCTGCCAGCGGGCACCTTCGTTCCACCAACCACGATGTCAGCGCTCGTCACGAAAGTCGTCGCCGAGTTGGCGCCGTTGCGCCAGACTTTGCCGTAAGGGTCATGATCGCCGACCATCTTGCGGCCTTTCAGTCGCGGGCTGGAATAGTCAGTCTTAATAGTCTTGCCCATGCCAAGGTCGCAGGATGCCGACGCCGCAGGACTGGCCTGCGCCGAAGCGAACAGGGTAAGGGTGAAAATCGCGAACACAAGTAGGGCGATTCGTTTTTGCATGTCTCTCCTTTTGAAATACAGAAGTTCGGATACTGGATGCCAAGGTTTTGACGCGTAAGCGACGAATAAGTCAGCGGCCCAGCCATTATGCGCCACGCCCGCATGCAGTTACAATCGTCCCATGCCGGTATTCGAAGAAAAACAGGAAGAACTGGAACACTACGAAACCATGATGGGCGTGCCGCGCGGCCGTCTCGCCGTTACCATGGACACGATCACCGACGCCATGGCTCTGGTCGGCCAGCACGGTGTCTATTGCCAGAGCCAGCGCTGGCCGGGCAAGCCGGTGATGGATATTCAAATCATCATGAAGAGCCTGACCGACGCGAAAGAACTGATCCAGAGCGTGATGGAAGAACTGAAAAAATCGGCGTGAGCTCTGTGTCTTCTGGTAAACGCCTTCAGGGCTTAACCGAGACCATCACGACGCCGTGCGATGCAACCGTTGCCGAGAAGCTCCCGCTGAACTTTCCGAGATCCTTGTGCAACCACAAGTCGCGCACCGCTGCGCTGACTCCGATGGGATAGCCGAGATCCTCCCAGTTCGCCGTGATCGGTTGTTCTGTCCCGCCGCGATTCAGCAGGATCACTGCGCGGCTGCCGTCTTTCATTTGTTTCGCCCAAACTTCCAGGTCCCCGTTTTTCGCAACCCGTTCGCCTTCGCGTCCCAGCGTGTCCTGGTTCACCTCAATCACTTCCTTATTCGTGAGAATGTCATGAATCTCAGGCCGCATGTCGCGCAGGTCATTGCCCGCCATGAGCGGCGCTGCTAGCAGCGCCCACAAACTGAAATGCGAGCGATATTCCACATCGGTCATTCCCCCGTTGCCAACTTCCAGCATGTCCGGATCGTTCCAATGCCCCGGCCCCGCGTAAGATTGCAAGCCGACCTGCTGATCGATAATCGACGTCACGCCATTCGAGCAGCAACTGCCGTCAGGCCACTTCTGCGATCCGCCCCATCGATCCTGGATATCGCCGGTCGTTCGCCAGAGATTGCCGCCAACTTCCTTGCCCCACAGCCAGGGCTTGGCGGTGCCCCACTCGCAAATACTCAGTACAATCGGGCGACCCGAGGCATCGAGAGCCGCGCGGATGTTGGCGTACGAAGCCTTCGCATCCTGCGAGGTCGCATTGCACCAGTCATACTTTAAATAGTCGACGCCCCACGCCGCGTATTGCAGCGCATCCTGATATTCGTGACCCAATCCGCCGGGACGCCCCGCGCAGGTCTTCGATCCGGCGTCCGAATACACACCAAACTTCAGCCCCAGTGAATGAATATAGTCGCCCACCGCCTTGATGCCGTGCGGAAAGCGCTGCGGGTCGGCTACGATGTTGCCCCGTGCGTCACGGCTCACCTGCCAGCAGTCGTCGATGTTGACGTAGACGTACCCCGCGTCCTTCATGCCCGACTTCACCACGGCGTCAGCCATGCTCTTGATCGTGTCTTCGCTGACGTTGCAGCCGAATTTGTTCCATGAATTCCAACCCATGGGGGGCGTCAGCGCAAGATTCGCTGACGGAGACGCAGTCTGTTGCGCAGCAAGGTCGGTGAACAAAAGCAGCGTACAGAAGAAAATGGCTAAGCCCGTGCGACTCATTTTCATGCAGACGTTGTACCAGAAGCGCCCGGAGATTGGTACCGGAAGATAGGGTTACAATGCCGAGTTGGTCTACTCTCTTGCACCTTGTCGCCCGGAGGATTTTCATGCGCATGGTTCGAATGTTCGCGATGGTTGCCATTCTGGGTTCTGTTGTTCTCGTGATCGCCAGTTTCTCGTGGGCACAAGAGGTCGCCGCGCCCGTCGGAATCTTTGAGGGTCACAGTGATGTGGGCACCGTTCTGCACGCAGGCTCGGTCGAGTACGACGCCGCGAAGCGTTCCTACACCATCAGCGGCAGCGGCGAGAACATGTGGCTCGTCGCCGACGCCTTTCAGTTTGTATGGAAGAAAATGTCCGGCGATGTGACGCTGACCGCCGACATTTCTTTTCTGACCAAGATCGGCAATGAGCACAAGAAAGCTGTGCTCATGCTCCGGCAGAGCCTGGACGCCGATTCCGTCTACGCCGACGTGGCACTGCACGCGAGCGGATTGACTTCACTCCAATTTCGCGATGAGAAGGATGCGATCACTCGCGAGATTCAATCGAACCTTTCGGCTCCGAAGCGACTGCGCATCGCCAAGCGCGGCGACTACGTCTACATGTCGCTGGCAGACGATGGCGACCCCAAAGTCGCCGGCGGATGGCTTCGCATTCCGCTGCAGGGCGCATTTTACGTTGGCCTCGGCGTTTGCTCGCACGACAAGGATGTTGTCGAAAAAGCAGTATTCTCGAACGTCGAGCTAAAGCAGCCTCCAGTTGTCGAGGCTGGCAAGCCGGTTCTGTACAGCACGCTCGAAACCATCACGATCGATTCTGCCGACCGCCGCGTGGCCTTTCTCGCGCAAGGACGTTTCGAGGCGCCGAACTGGATGCACGATGGCAGCGCGTTTCTGTTCAACCGTGACGGCCACATCGACCGTCTGGCCATCGGCAGCAACAAGCCGGTCGTTATCGATACAGGCTACGCCGCTCGCTGCAACAACGATCACGGCATTTCCCCCGACTCCACTCAGCTCGCCATCAGTGACAATTCGCAGGGCGACCACGAGTCGCAAGTGTACGTCGTGCCCATCGCCGGAGGTGCCCCGCGCCGCATCACGCAGAAATCGCCGTCGTACTGGCATGGCTGGTCCCCCGACGGAAAGACGCTGGCCTTCGTTGGCCAACGCAACGGCGACTTCGATATTTATACGATCCCTGCGGCTGGCGGCGATGAGACGCGGCTGACGACTGCCAAGGGACTCGATGACGGTCCGGAATATTCACCGGACGGAAAATATATTTACTTCAACTCCGAGCGCACCGGTCACATGCAGATCTGGCGCATGAAGCCCGACGGCAGCCAGCAGGAGCAAGTCTTTTCCGATGACTTCAACAACTGGTTCCCGCACATTTCGCCCGATGGAAGGTGGATGGTCTTTCTCACCTACGGCGCCGATGTGACGGGGCATCCCGAGAATAAAGACGTGATGCTGCGGCTCATGTCGCTCGATCCGAACTCGAACGACAAGAAAATCACAGTGCTGGCGAAATTATTCGGTGGCCAGGGAACCATCAACGTCCCATCGTGGTCGCCCGACAGCAAGCTAGTGGCGTTTGTCAGCTACATGCTCGTGCAGGAAGAAGGAGCGAGCAAATAGCCTCATTCCGGCGCCTGAAACGGCGACGCAGGCAATCCTTCCTTATTGAACAAATTACAGTTCGGATTCGCCGCCCATCCGTAGCGCACCGAAACCGGTGTCGGCACCTGAGCGCTCGATACGATTACCGATTCGCCCTCGACCTTCGCCTCGGCCGGAGAATATTTTCCATCCGCGCCGGCGACTTCGAATCCCGTCAACTCCGTGCCCTTCGCCATCAGTCCTCCCGCATGATCAAACCAAACCCGCAGCGCATGTTCTTCATGCGTGACCTGATGATAGAGCGGACCGGACCACTCAATTTTTTCTCCGAACGCAATCGCCCGCGCTGCCAGCGCAAGCCGCAGCCCGACATCCTGCTTGTTCTTGGGATGAAGGTCAACCGCGTCGCCGATGTCGATGGTGACTGCCATGCCGGTGTTCTTCAGCACCAGCGCCTGCCGCTGCGCATCGCGAACCTCGGGCCAGAGAGCTTCTGGCGCGGTATTCCAGTTGGCGATCTGGACGAAAAGAAACGGGAACTCTCCCTCGCCCCACGCATCGCGCCAGTCACGGATCATCGTCTGAAAAAGTCGGGCGTAGAGGAGAGCGCGATCCTGGCCGGAGTTAGCCTCACCCTGATACCAGATGACGCCACGAATGGCGAACGGCGTAAGCGGCGCGACCATACCGTTGTAGAGCGCCGCCGGAGCCCAAGCAGCGAAATCCGGATGCCACTTCGGCCAAGGCTGCGGTTTGCCCTCGGCTTTGGCCTGCTCGATCGCCTGTTGAAACTCGCGTTCCTCTTTTTGCATACGTAAGACTGTAGTCGCTTGTGTGTCGAGCGTCTTCGCCCGCGCGGCAAAAACGGGCATCAGCGCAGCGTCGGCAGAGAGCGCGTGCAGGCTGGTCCATGACTCAGCCGCGGTTCCTCCCCAGAACGACTCGATCAGGCCGATAGGAATACCCAGCTTCTGCTGCAAGTGTCGCGCAAAAAAATAGGCGACCGCCGAAGAGTCCGCAACGGTCTCTGGACTGCATGCAGCCCAGCCTTTCGACTCAACATTTTCCAGCGGATAATCGGCGGGCTTGTGTTTCACCATGAAGAGCCGAATCTTGGGATATTGCGCCGCGGTGATTTCCGTTTGTGCGCTGGCGAGCCCGGTCATGGGAAATTCCATGTTTGACTGGCCGGAGGCGACCCAGACGTCGCCCACCAGAATGTCATTGAGCGTAATCGCGTTCGTCGCCTTGATGCTCATCTGAAACGGACCGCCAGCTTCGCCGGGAGACAGATAGACGCTCCAGCGGCCATCGTCGTCGGCAGTACACGATTTCGTTTCTCCGCGGAAAGTCACCGAGACCGGCTCGTGCGGTGCGGCCATCCCCCAGATGTGAACCGGCAGACCGCGCTGCACCACCATGTGATCTGCGAGCAAGGCAGGCACACTGGCATCTGCGCGGGCCGCGACTGAAAGCGCGCCAAGCACGATCAACGTACACGCGACGTCCAGAACAGAAAAATGGAAACGACTTCGGATCATGGGTTCTCCCGTTCGGATTCCTGTGAGGTGTCAGTAAAATAAGTCTGGAGGATTCTACCGCGCCAGCTTGTCGTCGAAAAATTTCGCCATCAGTCCGAGCGCCTCTTCTGTCTCTGGCAACTCGAAGTGATACCAAAAAGCGGCAGCGCTTCAAACACGACTAGTTGCGCATCCCCTCCGGCACAACAGAAGTTAGGGCGATCAGGATTGACCTGCCACTCTCATTTTCATCGGCACATTTTGTATCAGAGGACGCATCTCAGGGAGAAGAGAGAGGAAGGATCGGATGACAACGTCCATGCCTCACGGCAGCAGGCCAAACACGGCCACGCCGTTGGGGGTGCCGACAAACACTTTTCCATTCACCACAATCGGAACCATGAACTTGTTTCCCGCTCCGAAGTGGTCGCGGCTATTGGCGGCCTGATTGCTATTGTAGAGTTCGGTCGCAAGATTCGTGGCATCGTAAGCATGCAGCACCGCCGGGTTGCTGTTTTCAACTGCCCAGAGAATCGCATCGTTCGAACCATTCGCAGAAACGGTTGGAGCGGCGCCGGGATAGGTAAAAGAGTGGCTGGTCTTCGAACTAGCCGTTGTCGCCAACATGGCGTTCACGATCGGAAATGCGCGAATCGAATCGCCCACCGCCCCATAATAAACAGTATTGTTAAACACTGCCGGCTTGGAAAATACCTGGCCGCCCAGCGCCCCCGAAATTTCCTGATAGATGTTGTCGGAGGTCGAATTGAATTTTCCCATCGCGTTGCGATCTACGATATAGATCACGGAATCCTTGCCCGCGCCCACCGCTAACTGGTGCACGTGGCCCCCGGTGTCTGTCAAATCCAGCAATACCACCGCGCCCCCAGCCCCAAGATCTTCGTCGGCGTTTGACTCGGCGACTGTTCCGGACATCGTGAAATAATCGGCCACGGTCAGGATCGGCGACGTGGAGAGCCTGAGAAAGCTATTGCCGAAGTCGCCATTGACGGGGAAGTCGTTGGAATCGAGCTGGGTGTCGAAGGTGCCGTTGGCGTCGAGAAAATAAAGATCTCCGTTGAGATCAGCTGCCGGAGCCGCGCCCGACATCCAAATCGCGCCATCGTTCCCGTTCGGGGTTACGTCGAGCACCTGCGTTTGCTCTAGAGTCAGTCCATCGTATCCGAGGATCCATCCCGTGTAAGGCGCGTCATCGCAGTGCGAGGCCCACATGGTGTAGATCACGCCATTGGAAAGCAGCAGTCCCGTTCGCTCCTTGTATTGCTTGGGATCGAAAATCACACTGCCATTCTTATTCGCAGCGCCCATGCCCGGGAAGGTCGCCTGCACGGTGACGGGCCCGCCGAACAACTCCGCTCCCGTCGTCAGGTCCAGAGCATGTAGGCGCTGGAAATAATTCGACCCGTTTTTCGACATGGCCACGGCATAGAGCGCGCCGTTGGGCCCATTGCCACGTTCGATGACTGGAGTCGACGTGATGCCGATCTCGGGCGTGACCTGCGAACAGCCGCGATTGTCACTGGTGGTTTCTCCTGAGCCCAGCAGAGAAACTTGCCACAAAGTCGCTCCGGTATCGGCATCGAAAGCATAAACACTATCGTGCTCAGTCACTACGTAGAGAACGTTGTGTGTCCCGCTGCCTGGGATGCTGACTTGCCACAAGTAGAGCGGCTGCCCATCGACCAGGCCGTCGACGGAATTGAAGCCAAGTTTGCCGAAGGTCGTTGACTTGACATTGGCAGGCGTCAGCGTCGTTTCCGATTGATTCGCGCCTTCGCGCCCATTGTCGTACTGGTAGGTGACAACATCCACGGGCGCTGGTGTCGCTGTCACGGTGAGTGTTGCCAGGGTGCTGGTTGCGTTTCCCAGAGAATTGCTGACGACGACGTCGTACTGTGATCCGTTGTCAGTGAGGGCAGTGGCCGGAGTGGTGTAAGTGGACGATGTCGCGCCAGAAATGCTGGTGCTCGCTTTTTGCCACTGATAACTCAAGGGCGCAGTTCCGGCCGCAGTGACTGTGAATGTGGCGGTCGCTCCCACCGTGACACTCTGATTTGCAGGTTCGACGGTGATGAGTGGCGAGGCAGTTACCGACAGCGTCGCGGCATTGCTGGTGATGCTACCTCCTGGGTTGCCGACGGTTACTTGGAACTGGGATCCATTATCGGTCGCACTGGTGGCGGGCGTGGTGTAGCTGGCCGCGGTCGCGCCGGGGATGCTGGTGGTTTCTTGTTTCCACTGGTAGGTCAGAGCGGTTCCAGTCGCGACCACGCTGAACGTCGCGGTCTGCCCGCTATTGACGGTCTGACTGGAAGGCTGCGTGGTGATGACGGGGGGAGGTGTCCCAGATTTTGAGTTGGAGTTCGACCCGCACCCAGCCAATAGCCAGACCGACAGCAACGCCGTGCCGGTCGCCGTTCTCCGCCGAATTCTCCCGCAAGAGGTGAATGACATGCGAACAGCAGCCGGCGCTACGCCAGCGTATATTTTCCGCGTTCAATCATCTTCTGCGCGATCTGCTGGCGCAGTTCGATGGTGTTGAACGGTTCGTACTTCGCCAAGCGGCGCAAAATCGCAAGCTGGGTGCGCAGCATGTCGCCGTCAGCAACCGCAGCAATCACCTTGCGCGCCGCGGATTCGACTTTCTCGAAAGCCTGTGTCAGATAGACGCGAGTCATCGCGATCGGCAAGGCCGCGCCCGCTTCGCCCTTGGCTTCCACAATCTTCTGTGCGCGCAGGACCGCCGACTCCATCGCGTAGGCCTCAATCGTCATGTCGGCGATCGCGCTCATGATTTCCTGCTGATCCTGAATGGCCTGCATATATTTCTGCGTGGCCGCGCCCGAGGCAAACAATCCGAGCTTTTTTGCCTGTCCCACCAGTTTTCGTTCCTCGGGAAGTGCGCCCTCGAGTTCCTCCGCCATCGACGGACCCGAGAGCACCTCGTCCATCAGCTTCTTGATGGCTGGCATTAGCGGCAACTGCCCGCTCATCGCGCGCTTCAGCAGAAAGCCGGTAATGATCAACCGGTTGATTTCGTTGGTGCCTTCGAAAATGCGATTGATGCGGGCGTCACGATAGGCGCGCTCCGCGGGATATTCTTCGACAAATCCGTACCCAGCATAAATCTGCACCGTCTCGTCGACGAGGTAGTCGATCATCTCCGAGCCCCAGACTTTAATAATTGAGCACTCGACGGCGTATTCCTCAATCGCCTTCAGCGTCTGCCGAGCCGCGTCGGCCGCCGACTTGTCGACTTCGCCCAAAGCAGTGTCCATCATGCCGACCGTGCGATAGACCATCGACTCGCCGACGTACAGCAGAGTCGCCATGTTGGCAATCTTCTCCCGCACCAGCCCGAAATCGGCAATGACTTTATTAAACGCTTTGCGTTGTTTCGCATAGCCGATGGCATTCTCCATCGACACTCGTCCTCCGCCCACACACATCGCACCCAGCTTGAAGCGGCCGACATTCAAAATGTTGAACGCGATAACGTGCCCTTTGCCGATTTCACCGAGCAGATTTTCGACCGGAACTTTGCAATCGTTAAGAATGATCGGACAGGTCGATGACCCGCGAATCCCCATCTTGTGCTCTTCCGCGCCGACCGAGAATCCCGGGAAGGTCCTCTCGACGAGGAACGCGCTGAATTTCTCGCCATTGATCTTGGCGAATACCGTGAACAGGTCGGCGAATCCGGCATTGGTAATCCACATTTTTTCGCCGTTGAGCACATAGTGCTTGCCGTCGGGCGAAAGCTCGGCGCGGGCGCGGCAGTTCAGTGCGTCCGAGCCAGAGGAAGCTTCCGACAAGGCATACGCGCCGACAATTTCGCCCGAGGCCAGGCGCGGCAGATACTTGTTCTTCTGTTCGTCGGTGCCGAAATATACGATGGGCAACATGCCAATGCCGCTGTGCGCGCCCCATGTGGTTGCAAAGCCGGCATACTTCGCAATGTGGTCGGCGATGACGGCGGCGGTGACCTTGTCCATCTCAAGTCCGCCGTAGGCTTCGGGAATCTCGACCGCGCTCAGCCCCAGTTCCCCAGCCTTTTTGAGCAGGTCGCGGGAAACCGAGAAATCCTTGTGCTCGATCTTCTCGGCGTTCGGTAGGATTTCGTTCACGGCAAACTCTTCCGCCGTCTGCCCGATAAGTTGGTGCTGTTCGCTGAAATCTTCCGGCGTGAAAATCTCATCGGGCTGCCGCGATTCCAGCAAAAAGCTGCCGCCGGAAATCCTGGTCTTCAAAATGCTGGTCTTGGGAACTGCTGTGGTCGTCGCCATGTATCTCCCTCGCGAAGGAAACCGCCGAATCCGCGGCGGAAAGAACACAGTAATTCTAATGCGGGAGGGAAGGGAATGATAGGAGGGAAACTCCGGTGTTAGTGGGTGTTTCTTACCTGTATCTTCGATGTTCCAGGCATTCGGCGATCGAATAATTGCCGGAAGACCTGGTCAGATCGGGGGGCCTCCAGTAATGATTCTCTATCGATGATCTCTAGTGCCGAAATCTTAGCTGCGGATTCTCTTAGCGATGGCCCAGCCCTGTGCCCAAAGAATCAAACGAGAGCCCCGCCGAGTAGCCCGGGACCCTAAAGCCGTTGTAGCGAGGGCCTGTCGGCAACCTGCGCTGGCACGCTTGATATCTGTTCTGCAGCTGCTGGTAGAAACCGGCTTCGCTCTCCGCTGAACTGGTGAAGTCTGAACACTGCTGCCTCGGACCCAAGACACATGAGATTTGCCGGTCCTGATCCGCTTCTCGCACCCGCTTCGCCTGCCGGTCCATCATCGTACGCAACCCGCCACACTCGTCCTGATACCAGGGTTGCTGCAGGCAAACGCCGGCAGACCAGTATTCCCCTCCCCGGCAGACATGCCGGATGCGGTCGTGCAGGTCCGTTCCCTCACATCCGCTTCCGCCGTGAAAGTGTCCTGCAGGACACACCGGACATGGTCCTCTGAGACAAAGTGGAGGCCGCGCCTTGGCCACCATTTCCGTGGGCTTGGGAGTGGGCTCGGGTTTAGGCTCTGGCTTCGGAACGTGGTGCCGGAGGAACGAAAAGAACCCTCGTTTTTGAGAGGTCTGAGCCGTACCCGGCGTCCCTTTGCTCGGTGCATGATTGGAGTTTGCCGTGTTCGAGTGAGAGGTGCTGGAGTGTGTGTTGGCGTGAGACGTGCCCGAGTGCGACGATGTCGATCCCGCGTGTGAACTCGACCCGCCACCGGAACTATGGCCGCCTCCCGAAGAAACAGAGCCACCCGAGGACCCGCCGTGAGAACCGCCACCTCCGCCGCTCGAGCTGCCACCGCCAGAGCTCCCGCCTCCCCCCGAATGTTGTGCGAATGTGTTGGATGAAAACGAGAACAGCAGGGCGACCGCGAGAGCCAACGTGAAGTGCAGCACCGAAACGCTATCCTTGGAGAGCCCCATACAGCACCTCCGTTACCGACCGAACCTTACTGGCCGAACTTACTCGCCGAATCTTACCGAGCGACGGGAGCCTGGGATGCCTTGTTTACTCTGGCCCTTCTGCGTCCAATGACAGACTACTCCTGGATCGTGTCAAGGAGCGTAGCAATCGAGTAAAGGTGGGTAGAAAATTGTGACGAAAGGTCGCTCAGCGGTCAGCCGTTGCCGAGCGAATCTCCGTTGTCTTCAGGCCATAACGCGTCGCCGGTTGGCAGGTCGAATAGCCGGCCAGATGCGTGGAGTCGGAATCCTTGGAATCGCGCGCCACCACGTAGCTGCGGATGGCGTAGCAGGTTGGGCCCTCCTCGCTCAAGCGGTCAATCTGGCTCTCCAGCAGTTGGCGAACGCGGACCTCAAGTTTGAGCTGGTCAGCGGGGGTCTGATCAGGACGAGTTTGCCCGGAGACGACCGAGTGCGGAGGGTCTGGGAATATCTTCCAAGGCTCGGACGCCGTGGCAGCGTTGTGATGACAGCAGTCGAAAACAAAGCGCTTGTCTCGTAGGATCGCGCTGGGCGCAGCGCATCCAAACGTGCAAACCCAAGTCCCCGGCCGAGCCGAGGGCTGAGAGTTTTGAACCTGCTGATCCTGAGCGAAGGCCGATAAAGAACACAGCAGCAGAGTAGCGGCGAGAAGGTGGGCGAGAGTCATAGGAACCCTCCTGCCAGCAAATTATAGCGCCGTTCCTAGTTCAGGTTCTCGAAAATTCCGGCGGCGCCCATGCCCCCGCCGACGCACATCGTCACCATGCCGTAGCGGGCGTTCCGGCGTTTCAGTTCGCGGATCACGCTGGCCGTCAGTTTGGCGCCGGTGCAGCCCAGCGGATGTCCCAGCGCAATCGCGCCGCCGTTGGGATTGACTTTCTCCGGGTCGAGTCCCGCTTCCTTGATCACGCCCAGCGCTTGCGCCGCGAAGGCTTCGTTCAACTCGATCACGTCGATGTCAGCCAGCTTCAGCCCAGCCATTTTCAGCGCCTTCGGAATCGCGAACACGGGCCCCAGCCCCATTTCTTCCGGCTTGTACCCAGCGGTCGCGAACGCCACATATCGAGCCAACGGCTGGATGCCCAGCGCCTTAGCCCGTTCGGCCGACATGACCACGGCCGCGGCCGCGCCGTCCGACATTTGCGACGAATTTCCCGCGGTTACCGTCCCCTTCACGTGAAACGCAGGCTTGAGTGCGAGCAGCGCGTCGAGCGACGTGTCGCCGCGCGGCCCTTCATCAACTTTGAAAGTGATTTCCTGACGTTTCGGTTTCGAACCATTCGGCGTGCTGAAGCTCACCGGCACCGGCACAACTTCGTCGGCGAACTTTCCAGCCGCAATCGCCGCCAGCGCCTTCTGATGGCTGCACAGCGAGAACTCATCCGCCGCCTCGCGCGTGATGCCGATGCGCTGCGCGACGCGTTCTGCGGTCAGCCCCATGGTGAGATACGCACCGGGATAATTCTCGACGAGCCAGGGATTGGGCGAGATCTTGTGGCCGCCCATCGGGATCATCGACATCGACTCGGTGCCGCCGGCAACGATCACTTCCGCGCCGCCGCTCATGATTCGTTCAGCCGCCATGGCAATCGCCTGCAGTCCCGACGAACAGAACCGATTAATCGTAAGTGCAGAGACCTCGACGGGCAATCCCGCGCGCAGGGAAGCGATGCGAGCCACGTTCATCCCCTGTTCGGCCTCTGGCATGGCGCAGCCCAGAATGACGTCCTCAATCTCTTTGGCGTCGAGTTGTGGCACGCGCTCGAGCGCGCCCTTGATGGCGATAGCGGCCAGTTCATCGGGACGAGTAGCCCGGAGCGTGCCTTTATAAGCGCGTCCTACGGGCGTGCGAACCGAAGAAGCGATGATGACTTCACGCATGAGATTTCTCCATTGTCGATCGGCAGCTCATTAGATGCTCGGCGGATGCCGGGCGTCGCTCGTCGGCTTCAATCGACGCCGCTCATGTGAACGACCATCATTTCCCCGGCGCGAAAAAGAAATAGTCGGCCGTGTAACTACTCTTGGTTTCCGCGTCTTTGTGCGACTCGTCGCAGGCGTCGCTGCCGGGCTTGCCGCCGTGCGTGTGGACCCGCTGAATCGTGGTCACCTTCGCGAGTTGCCCTTTGCCCGTGTTGCTTACAACATTTACTAGCAGCCAGGGTATGGACTCCGAATCCATCGCGTCGACGTGCCCCGCGGCTTTGCCCGAGACTTCGCTGCCGTCTTTCAACTTCCAGGTCGGCAGCTTCGAAGTCGGATCCGCTAAGTGCTGCCCAATCACTTTCTCTTTGCGGTCGCTCAGTTCCGCGTCAGGACCCTTCAGGGTCCAGCCAAACTTGCCGTCGGCACCAGCCTGGCAGGTATAAATCTGCGACCCCTTGGCGTGCAGCGATATCACGGGCTCGAGTCCTGCAGGGACGGCAATCGCATCCGGCACGTCGGGAGCAATTTCCTGCGCGGGCGCGTCTTTCTGCGAGTTGGCTTGCGCGTTGGCTGACGCGAGCAGAAGAAGGCCCGCCAATAGTACGAACATCGGTAGGATAGTTTTTCTGAATATCTGCATAGTTTAGTTTCGTCCTCTCCTCCATCGGAGATCTAATTCCTCAGCGTCTTCCCCGTCTTCAGCGTGAACTGAATTCTCTCTTGCGTCTTCTTCTCGCCGCAAAGCGACTTGAAGGCCTCGCGCTCCAGGTCGAGGATGTATTGCTCGCTCACCGGAGTGCCCGGCGTGACGTTTCCCCCGCACAGAACTTCAGCGATTTTTCCTCCCAGCTTCACTTCATAGTCGGTGATGAAGTCGCCCTGGCGCATGAGGTAGACGCCCATCTTGAGCGCGGCGAGAAGACTTTCGCCGGGTGCGGGAATGTCGGTGCGGGGCACGGGCGGCTCGTATCCGCCGCGGGCCAACTCTAGCGCGCGGGCCTTAGCGTCGGAAAGGACGCGCTCGCGGTTCATGGTGATGCGGTCGGCGTCAGAAACGAATCCCAGTCCACGGGCTTCGTGCGCCGACGTGGCAACCTTGGCCGTGGCGATGGTTTCGAAGGCTTTCTTCATCGCCTCCATCATTTCGACGGAGCCGGCCAGCGCCTCGCCGGAAACTTTTCCTCGCGACGCGGCCGCGCTGTCTACGCTGCGCATCAGCATCTCTTTGCAGCCCCCACCGCCGGGGAGCAGGCCGACGCCGACCTCGACCAACCCGGCATACAGCTCGGCGTGTGGCTGGCGCGCAGCAGCATGTAGAGAAATTTCCGTGCCTCCGCCCAGGCACAGGCCGAACGGCGCGGCCACCACCGGTTTCGGCGAGAACTTGATGGCCTGCGTCATTCCCTGAAACTGTCGGATGGCGAGGTCGACGTCGTCCCACTCATCCTCCTGTACGCTCATCAGCAGCAGCATCAGGTTGGCGCCGACGGAAAAATTTGTGGCATCGTTGGTGATGACGAATGCGTCAAAGCCGTCGCCCGGGCCCCCAGGCTTCAGGGTTTGACTAATAAGGCTGATAATGTCGGCGCCGAGCGAGTTCATCTTGCTATGAAATTCCAGGCAGGCCACGCCGTCGCCCAGATCGATGAGCGACGCGCCGGAATTTTTCTTGACCACGCCCTTCGATTTTTTCGCGACCGTCGTCGACCACACACCCTCCGGAACTTCAACTTGCCGGTAATCGTTCGCGGCGAGATCGAAGTAGACGCGGCCAGACGCGGCCTTGGGATCGTCGAGATACCATGATTTTTTCCCTGAAGCAATTAGCTGTTCGACGTTCGCCGCGACCGGCTTCCCTTCTTTTTTTATGCGGCTGACGGTGGTTTCGATCCCGGCAGCGTCCCACAGTTCGAAGGGGCCGAGTTCCCAGTTGAAGCCCAGACGCATGGCGCGGTCGATCTCAACAATAGAGTCGGAAATCTCGGGCACGCGATTCGCCGAATAAGTCCATAGGTCAGATAGCGCAGCCGAAAGAAACGCGCCGGCTTTGTCGCCTTTCTGCGGAGCGTTACCATCGAGGCCGAGCAGCGTGCGCAGGCGCGTTCCCGTGTCGTCGATGTTCTTCGCCATGTCGAGCGCGGGAAATTTCGGCTTGTGCCGTGGATGATATTCGAGTGTCTTCCAATCGAGCGCGAGGCGTTCGTTCTCCCCGCCTTCGCCGCTCTTCATCTTTTTGTAGAAGCCGCCTCTGGTTTTGTCGCCCAGCCATTTTCGTTCCAGCATCTTGGCGAAAAAGTCCGGCAGGCGTAGATCGCTCCGCTCATCTTTAACGTTGGCTGCCATGTTCCCGACCACGTGCCCGAGAATGTCTAGCCCGACCAGGTCGATGGTGCGGAAGGTCGCCGAACGCGGCCAGCCCACGGCTTGTCCCGTGAGCGCGTCGACCTCTTCGATAGTGAGGTCCATTTCCTGCATCAGGCGCATCACGTTCAACACCGAAAAAGTTCCGATGCGGTTGCCGATAAAGTTCGGCGTATCCTTAGCGATGACGACGCCCTTGCCAAGATGGACATCGCAGAAATGCGAGACGGCATCAATCAGGGCGCGGTCGGCTTCTGGCGTGGGAATGAGTTCGAGCAGGCGCATGTAGCGTGGCGGATTGAAAAAATGAGTGCCAAACCATGACCGCCGGAAGTCTTCGGAAAATCCTTCAGCTATCTTGCCCACCGGCAGGCCGCTGGTGTTGGTGGTAATAATCGTCCCGGGTTTGCGGATGGCCTCCACCTTTTTCAACAGCGCCCGCTTCAGATCGAGGTTCTCGACCACCGCTTCAATAATCCAGTCGACCTCGGCAAGCTTCTTCAGGTCGTCTTCGAAATTGCCCACGGTCACGAAACGAGCGAGCGACGATTCCATGAACGCGGCGGGCTTGGACTTTTTTGCAGCGTCGAGTCCGGCGGCCGCGATCTTATTTCGCGCGGGCCCGTCGGCGTCGGAAGGAACAATATCGAGCAGATAGCTGGGAACGCCGGCATTGGCAAAATGCGCAGCGATGCGCGCGCCCATGGTTCCGGCGCCAAGAATGGCGACTTTATAAATGCGCTTCATCGATCAGGCCTCGAGACAAAAATCTTCACCACTCTTCGACCGCGCTCAGGGCAGGCCACCGACACAGTGAACATGGGGAGTTCGAATCGGTTTTGTGAACTTGTAATGGTAATCGCTGCGAGGTGAATTTATCTAGCGCCGGAGAATGTTGCGCTAAAGAATCACAGGTCCGGGTGCGATTCGACATATTCCAGCGCTTTCCGGGCCATTTGTTTTTCACCTCGATACGCCAACAGTTTGGGCGCGTCTTCTAGGCGCAGCCAAAATGCGCGCGCGACCTCGACGCGCATCGCGTCAGTGAGGTTGTCAATGCGTCCCGACTCGTAGCGCAGCAGATAGAAGCTTACGATCTTGAACACGCGCTCGCCGTCCCCCCAGCTGCGAACGTAGACATACTTGCTGTCGCCGAGTTTGACGACAGCAGTGGCAGTGACGCCAGTTTCTTCTCGGACTTCGCGCAACGCCGCTTCGAGCGGCTTCTCACCGGGGTCAATCAATCCCTTGGGTAGGCAAAGCACAGCCTTCGCTTTAGGGCTGACCGCCTGCTGCCCGGGCGTGGCAACGGCGGTCGGAGTACCGGAGGGCAACTCAATCGCCGCCATCCACCACGTACCGTCCCGGTGCCTGACGACCACCCCGCCGGATGAAATCTCGCGAACCATACTGTTCGCAAGTTAGCAGGAATACAGGAGTTTCGTCACGTCCCTGGTCTTCTAAAAAAGCGAGTCTTACGGTAACCATTACCGTCGCGGCCCCCGCCCTTCTCCAACGTAATATCGCATAGCACCGATGTGCCCTACACCCTTCGGGGCGGCTGTGGCATCTTACACAATGTGGGAGTTCCGGCTGCTCGAGCCGGAGATGTGAGGTTGGCTGTGAAGAGTCTGGGCAAGATTATTCGGTCGGTGCAGGCGTTTGGCCGGGAACTTTCCCGCAAGACTGTGCCGGCCCCCGCGTCCCGGATTCCCGCCATTGGCGTGGCCCTGGGCGGCGGCTTCGCCCGCGGCATCGCTCACATCGGAGTTCTCAAGGTCCTCGAAGAAGAGGGCATCCCGGTACGTATGGTCGCCGGGACCAGCGTGGGCGCGCTAATCGGCGCCTGCTACTGCAGCGGACTCTCGCTGGCAGAAATGCGGGAAGTGGCGCTGCACACTCGCTTCACGACCTTTGCGCGCTGGACGCTCTCGCGCTACGGCTTTGCCTCGAATGACCGCATGATTTCGTTCCTCACCCGCACCTTGAAGTGCAAGACCTTTGAAGAGCTCCGCATTCCTCTCGGTGTGACTGCGACCGACTTCAATACGGGCGAAGGCGTCGTCTTTCACTCCGGTTCGATCGTCGATCCGGTGCGCGCTAGTTGCGCCTATCCCGGAATGTTCCTGCCGGTGGAGATTCGCGGACGCTACCTGGTCGACGGCATGCTGTCGCATCCCGTGCCCACTCGGCCCCTGCGAGAAATGGGCGCCGACCGCGTGCTGGCGGTGCATTTGAAAGGTACGTGGTCGAACGGCGGAGCGCCGCGGCACTTGTTTGACGTGATCGGACAATCCTTCGCCATAGCGCAGGATGCCATGTCGAGTTTGTGGAAAGAGTCAGCCGACCTGGTTGTCGAACCTGACGTTGCCGGATTTGGCTACGACGATTTCAAACGCGCCGACGACTTGATTCGCAGCGGCGAAGTGGCCATGCGCAAGGCCTTGCCAGAAGTGCGCAAGTGGATACAAATGCCGGCAGCCGAGCCGGCAAGCGAGAACGTTAGCACGAACAGCAATCCAGCCCTGGCGCCCCCGGCACCGATGCCCGCTGACTGAGGCTAAGTTCACCGTTCCGTGACCGCTGCGAGTCCCTAGAGCTTTCCTGCCTCTTGCTCAATCCGCTTCCACGCGTTCTCAACGTGTCGCGTTTGTGTGTGAGTCTGGCCTACGCACATGCGCAGTGTGAGTTTTCCATTCAGTTTGGTGTGCGTGAGGAATAAATCTCCGCTGCCGTTCAGGCGATCCATGATGGTCTGGTTCGCTGCGTCTCCGGCCCGGTGGCGGAAGCACACCAGGTTCAACGGGGCGGGCGCGGCCAATTCGAAGCGATCGTCGACTCGCACCCAGTCGGCGAACTGCTGCGCGAGGCGCACGTGCTGGCGAATGTGGTGCTGCAAGCCCTCGACGCCATAATGGCGGATCACGAACCACAGCTTCAGCGAGCGGAAGCGGCGTCCCAGTTGAATGTGCCAGTCGCGATAGTCGATCACCGCGCCCGACTCCGTCGCCTGGTTGCGCAAGTATTCGGGCAAAATGCTCAAAGTCTGAATCAGCGCCTTGCGGTCTGCCACCCAAAAGCAGTTGCAGTCGAAGCTCGTAAACATCCATTTATGCGGATTGAAGTTGTAGCTGTCGGCGAATTCAACGCCGTTTTGCAGGTGGCGGAATTCCGGGCATAACATGGCCGTGCCCGACATGGCCGCGTCCACGTGCAACCAAAGTTTGTGCTCGCGGCAGACTTCGCCGACCGCAGTGATGGGATCCATCGCGTTCGAAGAGGTCGTGCCCACCGTCGCGCACACGAAACAGGGAGTAAGCCCAGCGCGCAGGTCGGCGTCAATTTGTCGAGCCAACGCTTCAGGCTTCATCGCGAGATTTTCGTCGACTTCGATCAACCGCAAATTATCGACGCCGATGCCCGCAATCATCACCGCCTTCTGCAGCGAGGAATGAGTCTGCGTCGAAGCGTACGCCACGAGCCGTCCATCGCATCCTCTCTTGTTGCTGGCGTAATTGGTGGCGCGCTCGCGCGCAGCCAGCAGGGCGCAGAGCGCAGCGCTCGATGCCGTGTCTTGAATCACGCCGCCGCCCGTCTTAGACGACAGAAATGTTTCCGGCAGCCCAAGCATCGCCACAAGCCAGTCCATCACATGAGTTTCGAGTTCGGTGCAAGCCGGGCTCGTCGACCACAACATCCCCTGCACGCCCAGCCCGGAAGAAAGAAGATCGCCAAGAATTCCCGGGCCCGATGCGTTGCATGGAAAGTATGCGAAAAAATTGGGCGACTGCCAGTGGGTGATGCCGGGTAGAATCAGGTCCTCCGCATCTTTCAGAAGGTCGTCGAAAGGTTCCCCCTGTGCCGGAGGATTCGCCGGCAGCGATGCACGAATCTCTCCCGGTTTCACCTGCGACAGCACCGGAAACGATTCGACCCGCGCTTGATAGTCGGCGATCCAGTCAATCACGGCGTGCCCGTGCCGACGGAATTCGTCGGGCGTCATGTGAAACGATTTTTCGTCGGACACCTTAATTCTCCGGTTACTTCAGTCGCCCAAAGTACACGCGCGTCTTGTAGTCGAAGGTCGCGCGCCCGCCAACTTTGTGCGCGTCGAAGATCTGCCGCAACTCCCGCAGCATCGGCGCGTACTGCGGATGCTCCCGCCCCGGCGCGTACGAAGATGACAGCAGGCGGCCCTCGATTCCGGCGTAGTCGAACTCCTGCCGCATGGGAAACGCGCGTTCCTGAAACGGCAGCGGATCGAAGAACCGATTCACCTCGTCGGTAGTTTTCTCATGCCGCACATCTGCATAGTCCGTGCCGTAGTTCAGCAGGAGTTGTTCGTAATCGCGCAAAAACGGCGTCGAGTCGGTGAGCCGTTCGTTCCACAAAAGCACGAGCCATCCGCCGGGTTTCAGGATGCGGACGAACTCCTGCCGCGCTCGCGCACGATCGAACCAGTGCGCCGCCTGCGCAGCAGTCACAAAATCGACGCTCGCGTCGGCCAGCGTAGTCGTTTCCGCGGTTCCCGCGATGCTGGTGAACTTCGAAAATGCCGCCAGCAAGCGCTCCCCGGCCTGGCGCATCTCAGCGTTGGGCTCAACTGCGAAAACAGAATTTTCATTCTCCAGCAGCGTGCGCGTCCAAATTCCTGTGCCCGAGGCAATGTCGGCAACGGCATGATGCGTCGCCAGCCCGCATTCCGTCTTCAGAATCTGCAACGCTTCCGCCGGATAGCCCGGCCGATAGCGGACATAGTTTTCGACGCGATCGGAAAAGCGGCTGGTAGCGTTCGAAGCGGGCATATGGAATGTACTCCGGCAAGTTTTCACCTTGCCAGAAATTCATTCTAACGGCAGGATAGAGATGTTGTCCCTTCTTGCCTGGGTCGATCGAATCTATTTGCCCGATTCTCCAGGCTGGATTTCGCGGCGGTCGAGCAAAGGAATTCGCCTCCGTTCACAGCCTATCCAAATATGCGCGTGGTGATCAAAGTCGGCACCAGCCTCATCGCTCCCGGAGGGCAGATCGACATAAATCTGCTGCGCGGGATGGTCGATCAGTTCGACCTCTCGCAGAATGAATACCTGATCGTGACTTCGGGCGCTATTGCCGCGGGAATGTCGGGACTCTCGCTCAAAAAGCCTCCCGGCGATGTTCCGCAGATGCAGGCCTGCGCCGCCGTCGGCCAGAGCAAGCTGATGCATACTTATGAGCGCCTTTTTTTCGGAAAAAAAGTGGTTGCGCAACTGCTGCTCTCGAGCGACGACTTCACTTCTCCGGTGCGCTACCGCAACTTGCAGAACGCGCTAGGCGAGTTGCTGGCCCTGGGCGTCGTGCCGATCGTGAACGAGAATGACAGCGTCTCAGTGCGCGAACTGGAAGGAGCCTTCGGCGACAACGACGAATTGAGTTCACTGCTCGCCACAGCTGTCAAAGCGGACTGGCTGCTGCTGCTGACCAATGTCGACGGACTTATGATTCCGAACGGCAGCAAGAATCCGCGTCTGCAGCGCGTGGTTCGCAAACTCACGCCCGCGATTGAAGCCCTTTGCGACGGCAAGAGTTCGCTGGGACGGGGTGGCATGATATCGAAACTGCGCGCCGCCAAGCTGGCGAGCGATGGCGGAGTTCACGTCGCCATCGTGAACGGGCGCCATCCCCAGGCCATCCTGGCCGGGATAGAACGAAAAATCGGAACCTACTTTCCTCCGCAGAGAATGAATCAGCAGAGAATAAATAAGCAAAGGCTAGTAAAGAAAGACACATAAGAAATGGCAGCCAGTCTCACCTCCGCCGCTTCGACTCAGGAAAAGTTGTTGCGGGCCCGCGCTGCATCGGTGCAGTTGGCCTCGTTCTCTACGGTTGAAAAAGATGTGATCCTGCTTGCAATCGCCGAAGCGCTCGAAGTGAACGAGAAGAGCATCCTGGCCGCCAGCCGCGAGGACGTGGAAAGCTCCGGCCTCGATGGCGCCATGCGCGACCGCCTCCTGCTCACTTCGTCGCGAGTCAGAGAAATGGCGCGCGGAGTGCGCGAAGTCGCCGCGCTAGCCGATCCCATCGGCGAAACTCTGGCGGAATGGACCAAGTCGAACGGCCTGCACATCCGAAAAGTCCGCGTTCCACTCGGCGTGATCGGAATTATTTACGAGTCACGGCCGAACGTCACGGTCGACACCGCAGTGCTGGCCCTCAAAACCGGAAACGCCATTGTTTTGCGTGGCGGCAAGGAAGCCAGCCAGAGCAACCAGCGATTGACAGAGATCATGACCGCCGTCGGTGGCGTGCCCGAGGGTGCCATCGAACTGCTCGATTCGAGCACCCGGCAATCCGTGCAGGACCTCATCAAGGCTCGCGGGCTGGTCGACGTGATCATTCCGCGCGGCGGCGCGGGGCTTATCACTTTTGTTACCGAGAATTCATCTGTTCCCGTGATCGAAACCGGAGCCGGAAACTGCCACATCTTTGTCGACGAGTCGGCCGACTTCGACATGGCCGACCGCATCGTCATCAATGCGAAGACGCAGCGTCCATCAGTGTGCAACGCCGCAGAAAAACTGCTGGTACACGAACGCGTGGCGGCAGAATATATACCGCGCATCGTGAAGAAATTGATCGAAGCCGGCGTCGAAGTCCGCGGCGATGGCAAAGCCCGCACACTGGCTGGTGGATTACACGTTGCGCCCGCGGCCGAGCAGGACTGGTACGAAGAGTATCTGCGCCTGTGCATGGCTGTGAGAGTCGTCGCAGATGTCGTCGATGCCATCGTTCACATCAATCGCTATTCAACGAAGCACAGCGATTCCATCGTGACTCGCGACGAAGCGAACGCGCGCAAGTTTCTACGCGGCGTCGATTCGGCCGCCGTCTACTGGAACGCGTCGACCCGCTTCACCGACGGCGCGGAATTCGGCTTCGGCGCCGAGATGGGCATCAGCACCCAGAAGCTCCACTGCCGCGGCCCCTTCGCCCTGGCAGAACTCACGTCGTCGAAGTACGAGATTGTCGGAACCGGGCAGGTGCGGTGATCTTGCCCCTCAGGTCAATCTTCACGTCACCCGGAGACGACCCAATGCCAATCGATTCCTGGCCACGGAGTGTTTTCCTCAATGTCGCTGAGAAGGCAAAACAACAAGCGTTTCTGCTCGGGCTGGAAGTGATCATGCAGCAGAGTCGCGATACCACGGAACAGATGTAGTTTGTTCCTCTTGACTCCCGCCTTGCCAGCCAGCCAGATCAACTGGTGCTCTACGTCGAGGCCTGAAATCGGGCCGTTACGCTTTTCTTCGAGCATTCGAAGGCTATTCAGTCGACGTTGACACTCCTTCTTGTATCCTTGTATCCGGTTAGGAAGCCTTGGGCAACCTGCTCATCAGCTTCGTCGAGCTTTAGCTGGACATGGTAGCAGCGCCCGCAAAGCCGCCTAGCCTTCAGCGCGCGGCGCGTCGTGCCGCAGTTTGCGCATGCTGAGGAGCCCGCGCCGCTCGTCGCGGCTGGCCGAGTTGACTTCGCCCGAAATCATGGGGACGGTGCAGGTAAGGTAGCGTTCGGTCCGAGCTTGCGGGCGTACGTAAATTCCGCCAGATAGTGGTCATGATTTACGCTGACATCGTGGACTCCGCCGTCGGCCTTTGCCGTGATTTTGAGAGGCTTGAATTTGCTTTTCATTGCACTCCAAGCGTGAAGCCTGACTGCTCCTGTGCTACCTTACTACCTTTCACATTAGGGTATCGATGAGACTTCTCTCAGCCGCATTATTGTCTTCCTCCATTTTACTTGCGCCAACGTCCAACGTTGCCGGGACGCCGCCTGGATCGTCGAATTCATCCATCTTCGGCTTTCGCGACGCGGCCGCCGAGCAGGCTGTGGAATCTCGATTCCTGGGCGTACCCGACTCCAAGCTGGCGGAAGAGCATCTGCGTATTCTGACCAAAGTCCCGCACATGGCGGGCACCATCGAAGACAAAGCAACGGCCGATTATGTCGCAGAGAAATTTCGTGCTGCCGGCCTCGAAACCCAGATCGTCGAATACAAAGTGTGGATGAACTATCCGGCGGAAATCAGCGTCGATCTGGTTGCGCCTGCCGGAATCGAAATGCACGGACCCACACGCGAGCACGTCGACCACGATGCGTATCAGGACGATCCTCGCGTGGTTATGCCCTTCAACGGCATGTCGCCGTCGGGCGATGCTGAGGGCGAAGTGGTCTATGCGAACTACGGCAGTCCTGAGGACTTCGAGAAACTTGAGCGCCTCAAGGTCGATGTGCGTGGCAAGATCGTGCTGGTGCGCTACGGGCAGAATTTTCGTGGGGTCAAAGTTTTCGTGGCACAGGAACACGGCGCGGCGGGGGTGATCATTTACTCCGATCCGGCCGACGATGGCTGGCGGCGCGGTGATAAATATCCCGATGGACCGTGGCGGCCTGACACGGGCGTCGAGCGCGGGTCGGCGGGATTCATGTTCGAGTTTCCCGGAGATCCGACCACGCCGGGTGTCGCCTCGACGTTGTCGCTGCCGGAGTCGCAGCGCATTGCTCCGCAGCAATCGAAGCAGATGCCAAAGATTCCGGTCACGCCGTTGTCGTATCACGATGCGTGGCCCATCCTGCAACACCTGGGCGGGCCGGATACGCCTCGCGAGTGGCAGGGTTCGTTGCCGTTCACCTATCACGTTGGCCCCGGACCGGCGAAGCTGAAAGTGCATCTCAAGCAGGACTACCAGTTCCGCACTCTGTGGGATGTCATCGGCCGAGTCCGCGGCAGTGACTTGCCCGATGAGTGGGTGGTCGCGGGCAATCATCGCGACGCGTGGGTCTACGGCGCGGCAGATCCGAACAGCGGTACGGCGGCGATGCTCGAGGCCGTGCACGGCGTCGGCGACTTGATGAAGTCGGGCTGGCGGCCGAAGCGTACTTTGATCTTCGCCAGTTGGGACGGAGAAGAAGAAGGCCTGATCGGCTCGACCGAGTGGGTGGAACAGCACGAAGCGGAACTCGGGAACGCGGCCGCTTATTTCAATATCGATGTCGGCGTTTCTGGGCCGAAGTTCGGCGCCTCGGCGGTGCCGTGTCTCAAACAATTTCTGCGCGACGTCACAAAAGTCGTGCCCAGCCCGAAAGGCGGGACGGTTTACGAGGAGTGGCGGAAGGCCGGGCAACCGGACGCGTCTTCGCAGCAGTCTCCTGGGGAGACATTGTCGGACAGTCGCCGGCTTCCCGTGGCGCAAGTGAAGGGCGACGTGCCTGTCGGCGACCTGGGCAGCGGGTCCGACTACACCGCGTTCCTGAATCATTTGGGAGTGCCCTCGACGGACATGAGTTCGAGCGGGCCTTATGGCGTCTACCACTCGGCGTTCGACAATTTTGCCTGGTTCAGGAAATTTGCCGATCCCGAATTCGTTTACGAACAGGAAATGGCGCGCGTGTTTGGATTGGAAGCCGTGCGCATGGCCGATGCCGACGTTCTGCCCTACGACTACGAAGAGTACGGCAAAGAGATTGCTGTCTACATTGAAACAGCGAGGAAGCGTGCCGAAGATAAATTTGGCAACCACGTGCTCGATTTCACCGGAGTGAACGCCGCGGCTCGACACTTTGAGGCCGCTGGCGTGAAGATGCTCGCGAAGCAGAAGAATCCGCTGGCGGATGCTTCGCGGCTCAACCAGGCTCTGCGCGGCACAGAACGCGCGCTGCTGGCGCCGCAAGGTTTGCCGCATCGGCCATGGTTTCGCCACGTGATTTATGCGCCCGGCGAATATACGGGCTATGCGGCAGTGGTGATTCCCGGCGTGAATGAGGCTCTGGATAAGGGCGACAGCGATCGGGCGCGGCAGCAGCTGGCGGCGCTCGCATCCGCGCTGGAGCGCGCGGCCAAAACACTGGAAGGGTCCCGTTAGGCCATGAACTCTGCTCACGTCCTCAGCCAGTTTCTGCGTACGCTGCCGGCTTCGGCAGTGGCAACGTTTCTGGCGCTGTTTCCGATTGTCGATCCTTTCGGCGGCATTCCGATTTTCTTCAGCATGACTTCGTCGTGGACGGCAGCCGATCGCAACCGCACTGCTGTCAAAACCGGAGTGTGGGTGTTTCTGATCCTGGTCACGTTTCTTTTCTTCGGACGCTTCGTGCTGCAGTTTTTCGGCATCTCGCTGCCGGTGATCAAGATTGCCGGAGGACTGATTGTGGCCAATACGGCGTGGGGGATGGTGACATCGACTGCCCGCATCACCCCGGCAGAAAGCCACGAAGCCGAAAGCAAGGAAGACATTTCGCTGACTCCGCTGGCCATGCCGCTCATGTCGGGGCCGGGCGCGATTGGAGTGATCATGGGACTGGCGGCTCATGTGGACAATTCCGCCGCGTATATCGGCATGATCATCGGCGTGGCCGCGATTGCGCTGAGCGTGACTCTGTTTTTCTGGATGGGTGGGCCGCTGGTGCGGCGCCTTGGGCCGAGCGCAGTGGGCGCGATCAATAAGATCTTCGGGTTCCTGATTCTCGCCATTGCCGTGCAACTTGTGTGGAACGGCATGGCCGACTTCCGGAACTAGCGTGGCTTGTGTCGGACCGTCACTCCCTTCGACTTCGCTCAGGCCAGGCTTGCCCCGCCAGTGCAGGCAGTGCCTCAAATCTCCGGGAACCGAATCAACCAAGTCCGCGTACCACCAGCAGGCGCGTTCGCGCCCGAGAGGTGCTTCATGCCTGTAAGTTCTGTTGCCCGTCTGCATCCGCTGCACAAGGCAGTTCTGGCGTGTCTGTTGGTGGTTCCGTTTAGCGCGGCTCCTCTGTTGGCCGCCAGTGGCTCGAATCACGATTGGGACTATGAAGAGACGCACAGCGACGCTCGTGAGTTTGCCGCCGGCGGCTTCGTCCATGTGCGGCTCAGTGTGGGCGATCTGCACATCAAGCGTGGCGACACCAGCAAGATCAGCCTGCGCTACACGGTAAAGTCGCATCGCGAGAGGAACGTCAAGGAAGCCAGCGTGGATTTCGACGTGCACGGTAGCGATGCCACGATCGAATTTCATGTGCCCTCCACTTCGAATACATCGATTGACGTCGAACTGGTCGTGCCCCAGAACACGAATCTTGATGTGCACGACAAAGTGGGCGACGTGACCGTGGAGGATGTTGAGGGCGACAAGGATTTGAGCCTCGGCGTCGGCGACATCCGCGTGGCCAACGGCCGCGCCGGATACCGGCTGGTGAACGCTAGTACCGGCATCGGCGATGTGAACAGCGATGGTTACGACGGCGAAACCAAAGGCTGGCTGGGCAAGACGCTGAAGTATCACGGCGACGGCAAGTACGAACTGCGGGCGCACGTCGGTGTGGGTGATATCAGTTTGGAAGGGAAGTAGGGTTCGAAGCCTTTCCCGTTTCAGGGGGCAGCGTCTAATCCGTTTCAGTTCGCGGGATAGGTGCAACGGCATATCACATTTTTTTTACTGATAGCGCCAAACTATTGATTTCGCTTGACTTGTTGATCTTTGATCCAGTGTGCTTCCCGTAAAATATTGGGAGCAAAGGTCTTGCTCGCAAAATATTCCGAAATAAAGACTTAGGAGTCAGTTTCGGCGGGCAGACGCGGCGCCGTTTTTCTATTGGCTCGTAAGAGACGTCGCGCACACTGTCAGTTTGCGCTTTCTGTATGCTCAGTCAAGGTTGTACGTCACAAGAAGTGGAATTATTTTTGTGGAGGGTTGTGGAAAAGTTTGGACTGCCGGAATTCTAAAAGGCTACCCCCTCTTCGTGGCCGCGTTCGGGGGTTTCCCACCCTTTCGCGGGGAGCGCGAAAGGATGGGCCACCCGGCCAGAGACGCCGCGCCCGTGAACACACTGCAATAGGCGCAGAAGAAGGCGCGGCACGCGGCGTTCTACCGAAGTCCGTCGAAGGATGCGGCTGATCTGGTGAAGAAGGGCAATGTGGAAGCGCTGGCCTATCCTGATTTTTTTCCGGGACAGGGAGGGTTGCCGATTATCGTCGACGGGCAAATCCTGGGCGGGATTGCCGCCAGCGGGGCTAAGTCGGAAGTCGACGAGATGATTGCGCAGGCCGGGCTGGACGCGCTGGTCAAGAAGTAGGATTACGCGAGGCGGCTTCGCTTCCTGAGAGGCGATCGTTTCGCGCTCTTGCAGAAGGGTGAAATCAACGACTGCGCCGCGGCCCGCGGCTCACATCGCGGCCTATCTATGCTTAGACCCGAGTTCGGATTTCGGTGGTTTCCGTGCTCCGTGGCGCAGATGAAGCACTTCGATTGTCTGCATGTCTTCGTGGACCAGGTAGTAGACGAGGACAGGGCTATGCAGCAGCTTTCGGACTTTTCGGCGTTTTCGGATCACGGCGCCCATGCGCGGGAAGCGGGTGAGCAGGTCAATATGATCGAGCAGGGAATTGCCGAAGAGGGATGCGGCTTCGCCGTCGTCCTCGGCAATGTGGCCGATGATTTCGGCGAGATCGTTCAGCGCTTTTTGCGTGTAGAGGAGACGGTAGTCCACTTGGGCAGTAACTCGCGGACTTTCTCCGCGGGCACGACTCGGCCGGCTTCTGCGTCGCGGATGCCTTCGTCGATGGCGGCGAGGGTTTCGTCGTTCTCTTCGTCGAGGATGGGAGCGGGGCTTTCGAGATCGAATTTGCGTGCCTTCGCCATAACTTTATCCTAGGCCGGATTTTCGACGGACGCAACGAAAACCGTTGTCGCCGGCAGCATCGTTCCCATCCTTTCGCAAAGAGGGCGAAAGGATGCGGCACCCGGCAACTACCGACGCGGATCTTCGAAAAGCCGCAGCCGCAGCGGGTGTCGCCATGGTGGCTGGGTAGTTCCTGCGCGGCATCGCTCCTGCCGTGTCGAGAAGGGCGCGAAAGGATTGGGCACCTGGCTACTCTTATTTGAGTGGAATCTCTTTTGCTCTAAGCTCTAAATAGTCGGCTAATTCGAGTTCGGGATACGATCCGGCTAGCACGCCCCTCAGCACCATATCCACATTAGATTTCTGAATTGGGGTTAAACTCGGCTCCGGAATGCGCTTCTTTTGCAATTCGTTATTCGCGTATAGAGCATTTGGCAATATCGATGTACGGAATTCCGAGTCGCGGACGTACGATAACTGTATTTCTTTTTGAATTCCTTCATCCCAGCGTCTTTGCCGTTCGGCGTCCGACTGTACTCCACTCATGGCAGCAAGCGAGGCGTCAGATTGTTGTCTTCCCAGGGCTCGATATTTATCGGAAAAATCTCTAATCTTTTTCGCCACGCCGATCGTGAAGTCATAAAGTTCCCTGTTGCTTGTTATCTTTGATTCGTATTGTTTTTTCTGAAAAGTTGCACTTACTTCAGCGAGTTTCAGCAATGCTGGTCCCAATTGCGCCAACTGTGCGTTCATTTGGTACGAATCTTCCAGTTTGGCTTTCAAGTATGCTTCGCTGATCTGTCTATCGATTTCGGATTTCCGGAGGTCGTAGCGAAGATTTTCCAGATCAATATGTTGGTTGCTTATTTCGGTTTCGTGGGCCTTATCCGCCTTGTGGATGGATACAAGCTCCCCAATTCCTAGCAGGACAAATGCCAGGGCAAGGACCATTCTTTTCCACCCCGTAAAAGCTAAAATCGACACGATAGCTCCAGCGACCGCAAGCACGGCCCCAAAATTCCCAACCGAAGGGAACCACATCGCCAGCGGGAACATAGACGCCTCCACAGAGCCAGGAGTGTGTTCTTGGCTCCATGAAGGATAGTCTTTTTAGGGATGGAAGCTAAAGGTTCCTGCACAGGAAGGGCGTGGCTGCCCAAGGAGTGCGCCAGGCAGTGCACTCGACTAACCCCACTCAAGCCAAAATTAGGCTTGAGTGGGCCACCGTCATGCTCCATTTTTGGGTGCTGACGCGGCCCTGAAGGGCCGCTCTTCCACGGTGTTTGACTACGTCGTTGTTCGGCTTACTTTAGCGAGACTAGCTTATCCACTAACTCGGAGTAATCTTTCTTCTCGATGCCGTGGACTTGCTTGTTATATTCGTCCACCTTGGACGAGTAATTCATCGAGCAGAATTTGGGGCCGCACATGCTGCAGAAGGCGGCTTCTTTGTAGTAGTCGTCGGGGAGGGTTTCGTCGTGCATGGCGCGGGCGGTTTCGGGGTCGAGCGATAACGCGAATTGTTTTTCCCAGTCGAATTTATATCTCGCGTAGCTGAGGGCGTCGTCGCGGTCGCGAGCGCCGGGGCGTTGGCGGGCGATGTCGGCGGCGTGGGCGGAAATTTTGTAGGCGATGATGCCGTCTTTCACGTCTTTTTCGTTGGGCAATCCCAGGTGCTCTTTGGGCGTCACATAACACAACATCGCGGCGCCGTACCAGCCGATCATGGCTGCGCCGATGGCGCTGGTGATGTGGTCGTAGCCGGGGGCGATGTCGGTGACCAGCGGGCCTAGGGTGTAGAACGGGGCCTCGTGACACATCTCAACTTCTTTTTCGACCTGCTCTTTGATTTTGTCCATGGAGACGTGGCCGGGGCCTTCGATCATGACTTGGACATCTTCTGCCCAAGCTTTCTTTGTTAGTTCGCCCAGAGTTTTGAGTTCGGAGAATTGGGCTTCGTCGCTGGCGTCGGCGACGCAGCCGGGGCGGAGGCCGTCGCCGAGGGAGAAGCTGACGTCGTATTTTTTGAAAATCTTGACGATGTCGTCGAAATGCTCGTAGAGGAAATTCTGTTTGTGGTTGTAGGCCATCCACTGGGCGAGGATGGCGCCGCCGCGGCTGACGATGCCGGTGATGCGTTTGGAAATCAGTGGCAGATATTGGATTAACACGCCGGCGTGGATGGTCATGTAGTCCACGCCCTGCTGGGCTTGTTCCTCAATGACTTCGAGCATCACTTCTGCGTTCAGGTCTTCGACGCGCTTGACGCGCGCGATGGCTTCATAGATTGGGACGGTGCCTATGGGCACGGGCGAGTGACGAAGGATGGCTTCGCGAATCTCGTGGATGTTGCCGCCGGTGGAGAGGTCCATGACGGTGTCGGCGCCGTAGTGGACGGCGGTGTGGAGCTTTTTCAGTTCCTCGTTCACTTCGGAGGTGACGGCCGAGTTGCCGATGTTGGCGTTGATTTTGCAGAGGCTGGCCACACCGATCGCCATGGGCTCGAGCTCGGGATGGTTGATGTTGGCGGGGATGATCATCCTTCCGCGGGCGACTTCGTCGCGGACCAGTTCGGGCGTCAGCTTCTCTTTGTGGGCGATGAAGGACATTTCTTCGGTGATGACGCCCTGGCGCGCATAGTGCATCTGCGAGAAGTTGCCGCTCGAGTTTTCTTTCTTGCGGCGGGCCAGCCACTCTGCGCGTGGTTGGGGGACGCTGTAACCGTTGCTGCCGTTGCCGTTGGTGCCATTACCGTTGCCGCTGATGGAAGTCATGATCGGACGCCTCTTTTTTCGATGAATCCGATTATAACCGCGTCCGAAGGCTGAGCGGATGGGGGTCCGTGAGTGGGCGCTGCAGCGTATAGATGATCGACGGATGTGCGAGGTTAGTGAGGAAGATCACAGAGCGGCTTTCGAAGGCCAAACGTTTTTTCGAGTGCCAAACCCAGCGGGCCTTTCTGCATCTTAACGTCGCCTGAAGTCGAAATTTTCAGGACTGACCTTGTTCCGGAGGGAATCATGGCGCGATATGGCACGTTAGGGGATTATCGTTTTTCTGACACGCAGGAGGCTGCGCTCGATATTCGCGGCGCGAAGATGTATGGCCCGGGCGACCAAAAGCTGGGAGAGATTGACGACGTTATTTTCGATGAAGCGACCGGCGCGATCGTGTTCGTCGTGGTGGATACCGGGGGATGGCTGTCGAGCAAGAGGTTCATTGTTCCGCCGCAGGAAATCCGGCCGTCGCTGCAACATGAGAATGATTTTTTAGTGGATCTGACGAAAGAACAAATTGAAAGCTTTCCACCTTACGACGGAACGGCGCTGACTTCGGAAGAGAAATGGGCAGACTATGAACAACGCTATCGTTCGAAATGGGTAGAGAAACCGGTCATGCATCGCGAGGCGACCGACCGCAACGTCACGCCCACGACCAGGCAACAGGTGGGAGCGGGCGCAGGAACGATTCAGTCGAGCGAAGAGGATGCCGCGGAACTGGACGCGGAAACGGAGGTCGAGCCCGTTCGCTCGGAAGCGACCATGGAAGTGACCCCGGCGGGGCCAACGCTGCGATGGAGCGCGTTTGAAGATTCACTGCGGCAGCGGCGCGAGGAGGTGCTGCAATCGTCGATCGATAATGTGAAGGTGGACGACGCGAAAAAAGGTTCAGGAGAGCGATCCTCTAAACGTGAGGGCATTGAACGGCGCAAGGCCAGTTAGAAGTGTTTTGCGAGATGTTGACAAAGATGGCCCCGCTCTTTACAGAGGCGCAAACTCTGACAAGCGGGGCCGTCGGCATTGGTTCCTCCCAGGGAGTATTCATCGGATCAGCCCGAAACAAAACGTGTTTCGCAATGCTTCTCGCGGGTGGGCTTCTTGATCGTGGCGAATCGTAGAGCATAGAATCGCAATCGCTATTCCTCACTGGATCAAAGGAGAAATCTCGCATGCGCGCGTTTCATCTTGTGCCGGCCTTTTTGTTGCTCGCGATAGCTGCCAGTTTTTCGCAGTCCGCCTCTTCCGCCAAGCCCGGCGCCGGTTTCAGTCTCGACAACATCGATAAGAGTATTGATCCGTGCGTGGACTTTTTTCAGTACGCGTGCGGTAACTGGATCAAGAATTCGGAGATTCCGGCGGACCGGCCGTCATGGCAGAGTTTTTCGGAGCTCCAGGAGGGCAACCTGGCCATTGAGCGGGGGATTCTGGAGAAGGCCGCGGCGGGTGGGAGCGCGCGCAATGCCATCGATCAGAAGATTGGGGACTTGTATGGGTCGTGCATGGATGAGAAGGCCGTCGACGCGAAGGGGATCGCGCCGATCAAACCGGAACTGGACCGGATTGCGGCGGTGAAGGACAAGGCCGCGCTGATCGAAGAGATCGGACACTTGCATCTGGTCGGGGGAACGTCTTTGTTCAGTTTTTCTGCGAGCTCTGATCTGCACAATGCCGACCAAGTAATTGCGTACATCAATCAGGGCGGATTATCGCTGCCCGACCGTGACTACTACGTCAAGGACGATCCCGATAAAGTCGAGATGCGGAAACATCTGACTGAATTTGCCACGCAGGTATTTACTCTCGCGGGCCAGACTCCGCAGCAGGCGGCTACTTCGGCGCAAACTGTTCTTGTGGTGGAAACGCTGCTGGCGGCGGACTCGATGGACCGCACCAAGACGAGGGATCCGAAAAATCGCGATCATAAGATGACGCGGGAGGAAGCGGTTGCCCTGGCGCCGGACTTCTACCTCAATCGCTATTTCGCCGCGGTGGGCGCGCCGGGCTTTACTTCGTTGAATGTCACCAATCCTGATTTCTTCAAGGAGGTGAATGGCGTCATTGCCGCCCTGCCGCTCGATTCACTCAAGACCTATGTGAGTTGGCATGTGCTGCGCGCGGCTGCTCCGTGGCTCTCGGAGCCATTTGTGGAGGCTGATTTCAAGATGCGGCAGGCCCTGACCGGGCAGAAACAGATTCAGGATCGCTGGAAACGCTGCGTTACTCTGGTGGATGGATCAATGGGCGAGGCTCTGGGGCAACGCTACGTTGAGGCGACTTTCGGGGCGGAGGGCAAGCAGCGCATGCTGAAGATGGTCGACATGCTGGAGAAATCACTGGACGAGGATATTCAGAATCTTTCCTGGATGACGGACGAGACCAAGAAGCAGGCGAAGGTGAAGTTGCAGGCGATCCGCAACAAGATTGGATATCCTGACGTGTACCGCGACTACAGTTCGGTCACGATCAAGGCCGACGATCTGCTGGGAAATGTGCGGCGGGCCACGGAATTTGAATCGAAACGGCAGATTGCGAAGATCGATAAACCGCTTGATCGGAAGGAATGGGGCATGACTCCGCCGACGGTGAACGCGTACTACAGCGGGTCGGTGAATGAGATTGTTTTCCCGGCCGGCATTCTGCAGCCTCCTTTTTTTGATAAGACCATGGATGATGCGATTAATTTTGGAGGCATCGGGTTGGTGATTGGACATGAACTCACGCACGGCTTCGACGATCAGGGACGCAAGTTCGATCCAACGGGCAACCTGCGCGACTGGTGGACGGAGCAGGATGGGAAAGAATTTGAGAAGCGCGTGAGTTGTGTGGCTGATGAATATTCCGGTTTCACCGCTGTCGACAACATGAAGCTGAATGGGCGTTTGACTCTGGGAGAAAACACGGCTGACAACGGCGGGGCGCGCATCGCGCTGGCGGCGCTGGAGCGGCTGATTGCGGAAGATAAAACCGGGAAGGAAGGGCAGAGCATCGACGGCTTTACGCCGGAACAACGATTCTTCCTGGGATTCGGGCGGGTGTGGTGTGAGAAACAACGGCCGGAATTTTTGCGCATGCAGGTCAGCACTAATTCGCATTCGCCGGGGAAGTATCGTGTGGACGGCGTGGTGCAGAATATGCCGGAGTTTCAGAAGGCGTGGGGCTGCAAGGCAGGGCAACCGATGGTGGCGGAGAACGCTTGTCACGTGTGGTGAGCGACTCACTCGGCGATGATGAATTGGAAAACCCCACTTCTCGCGCAAAGGACGCGCGAGAAATGGGGCACCCGGCTGCTTAGACTTCGCCCGAAACGATGACCGTCACGCGGGTCGCGCCTGCGCCCTGACAGGCGTCAATCGCCTGGACTAGTTGCGCAAATGCCACCTGGCTGGATGCTTTCAGAAGAACGATCCGCCCGGCGCGATTGTCGAAGAGTTGGGCCAGCTGGCCTTGCAGCGCTGAAGGAGCAACTGTTTTGTTGCCAACGTTCAGCGTGCCCGATCCCCGGTCCCCGCCGATCTGCACGGCGACGAAATTCGATGCCGCCTCGTTTCCGATCCAAACGTCGAGTCCCTTCGGCGCCACGATTGTGCCCGTATGCACGGCTTCCGGTTGTGCTGTCAGAAGGACCACGTCATCGAACAAATCCACACGCGCTGCGTTTAGAACCTGCTGCACGCTGCTGAACGGCGCGCGGGCGTCGGCCTTGATGTAAAGCTTCTGATCGCGGCGGCGGGGGATGGTCTTCATCTTCTCCGCCAATTCCGACGGAGTGAACGGATCGATTCCGAAGTAGACGTTGCCATCAGCGTCGACGGTCACGATCCAGGCATCGTTGTTATCCGCCTCGGGCATGGGCGCGGCGTTGTTGGTGACGGCCATCTGCACGCTGACTCCGCGCTGTAGGGCTGGGGATTGCGCGACGACCATCAGCACGGCGGCTGTGGTTAAAGTTGTAGCTAGTAGACACACGAATCGCATGTAGCTCATATTGGTGCTCCTTTCGGACGTTATGGAAGTTGTATGTCGACTGAGTGGCTAAGGTTTGGCGCCGCCGAGCGAGGCGGTGGCTAACGTGCCGCCGAGGCCCATCGTTTCGACCGCGGTCGAAGGCACGATTACCATCGCGCCTTTCTCTTTGACGGCTTCGTAGAGCATGTTCATGGCGCGCAAGTGCAAGGCCACGGGATTTTCGGCGTATGCGGTTGCGGCCTGCACGAAGCTGTTGGAGATTTCTTGTTCGGCCTGGCCGAGAATGATTCTCGCCTGACGTTCGCGCTGGGCTTGGGCCTGGCGCGACATCGCGTCTTCGAGGCCGGCGGGAATTTTCACGTCGCGAATCTCGACCGATTGCACGGTAATGCCCCAGGGATTGGTCTTTTCGTCGAGGATGCGCTGCAGTTCGCGGCCCATCATTTCGCGCTCGGTGATCATTTGTGCGAGTTCGTGACGGCCGATGGATTCGCGGAGCGCGGTTTGCGCGCTCATGGTAATGGCCTCGATGAAGTTCTCGACTTCGAGAATGGATTTTTCAGCGTTCCACACGAGCCAGAAGACTATCGCGTCGACGTTCACGGGGACGGTGTCGCGGGTGAGCGTTGATTCGGCGGAAACGCTGGCCACGCGGACGCGCTGGTCTACGTACGGGCTGAGCGTCTCGAAGATTGGGATGATGTGGCACAGGCCGGGACCGCGCAGGCCGACGTATTTGCCCAGGCGCAGCACGGCGACTTTTTCCCATTGGCGCACGACTTTGATCGCGAAGAGAAAGTAGAGGCCGACCACGGCTCCGATGATGGCTGGAGCGGGGTTGTGGATGGCCGCAGTTATCGCGAGGCCGATCGCGAGGCTGACTGCGAACAGCAAGCGGGCGATGCCACTGACGTCGTTGATTCGAATTCTTGCCATAACTATCTCCTTTGTGTGGGACGAGCCTGCGCGGAAGCAGGCAACAAGTCGCGCAGGCGATCGATTAAGTCTTCCAGAGTGAATCCGGCGGCGCCTGCGCGGGCCGCGAATTCTCCGGCCATCTGGCCGAGTTGACGTTCGCGTTCCGGGGAATCTTTTTCTAGCTTTTTGTTTGCGATGAAGGTTCCGGTGCCTTGGTGGGTTTCGAGCAGGCCGCCGAGTTCGAGCTCGCGATAGGCGCGCATTACGGTGTTGGGATTGATGGCGAGGTCGACGGCTAGCTGGCGGACCGTGGGCAGTTGGTCTCCGGGATTCAGCGTGCCGGAGGCGATGCCGCTGCGCACCTGGTCGATGAGCTGGCGGTAGACGGGAACGCCGCTGTGCAGGTCGATGGAGAAGCGGGGCGGCGCGGGGGTGGTGTTCCTTCCCATGTGTGTCAGTGTACTACACTGCTAGTACATCATGTCAAGAGAAAAATGCAGGGAGTTTTTTTGCTGACGGTTTCTTTTCGCAGAAGCCACGGGGCTAAAGCCCTTTTCTTGTCTTTGCGGCCGCCTGACGCGGCCCTGAAGGGCCGCTCTTCCACGGTTGGCCGCGCTTCCAACGGTTGGCCGCGCTTCCAACGGTTGGGTGCTCTTCCACGGTGCGGCAGCTCTTCCGTAGTCTGGCTGCTCTCACGAAGGGGCAACGTCAAAAGAAGAAGCCCGGCTCCTGGCCGGGCCTTCTCCGCGAAATATGAAATATTTCTTACCAGTTGTTTTGGATGATCAGGTGATCGACGATGCGGTGGGCCTCGTCGATGTGATGGATGGCGCGATCGCGCAGACCGCGAACGGACGGATCATCTTCTTCGCGGGCAATGTCGTTGTGTGCCTTGTCGAGAAGCTCGAGGGCGCGGTGGAAGCGGCCTCGGCGGTCCATCCGGGCGTCGACCGGCGGATGGTCTTCCAGGTTCTTGCCGTCATCAATCGCGGCATGCTTGATTTCGCCGATGGCCTTATCGATTTCTTCGATGGCGTGCTGTTCTTCGCGGTCCATATGTTCGGTCGCCGCGAACTGGCCCAGGTGAGCGCGGGCGTGGCGCAGGTCGGTGAGGGCATGCAGGTAAGCCGGATGGCGTCCGGGTTCGTCAGCGAAAGTCAGAGCGGTGCAGATCGCGACAAAAAACACGAGTACGGCGCAATGTCGTACAGTTTTCATAGTCTCCTCGTTTTGTTTCTGGTTGTGGTTGAGTGGCCTTTCGGCGGAAGTGTGCTTCGTAGGTAGTAACACGGTGCGCAGTGTTTGACTCGGCAATTCTAGGGTGAATGCAGGGCTGGGCAAAGGTTACTTTGGTCCATGCTAGTGCAAGGGCAGGATTGGCGCGAAAGAGAGGGAAGAGTCAGCCGGAGAACAACAGGTTCCTCACCGGCCTCGCAGGCCGATTCGGAATGACAGAATGAGTTTTGACCAAACTGAACTACCGCTGGAAAATCTTCACTTCGCGACTTTGAAGCCTTTGCGGCGTTGTTCGCTGTAGCGGTGCAGGGCGTCGAGGATGATGGGGTAGGCTTCCGACGGCGGGCGAATCTCGTCGACTTCGACGGCTTTGCCTTCGAGTTGTTTGTAATCCTGAAAAAAGCGGCGCAGCATGAGCAGGCGGTGAGGCGGCATTTCCGAAGCCTGGCGGTAGGAGTTGAATTCGGGATCTTCGGTGGCGACAGCGAAGATTTTGTGGTCCTGCTTGCCGGCGTCGATCATGGTCATCAGGCCGATGGTGCGGGCGTGGATGATAGTGAGCGGAACGACTGTTTCCTGACAGAGAACCAGCACGTCAAGCGGGTCGTCATCTTCGGCGAGGGTCTGCGGAATGAAACCGTAGTTGGCCGGATAGTAGACGGCGGAGTAGAGGACGCGGTCGAGGCGGATCAGGCCGCTCGACTTGTCGAGTTCATACTTCACGCTGGAGCCGAAAGGAATTTCGATTACGCAGTCGAACTCGTGGGGGAGTTTGTCGCCGGGAGTTACGTCGTGCCAAGGATGGATCATAGGGAGTAGTTTGTGACAGTTTTATTTTAGCGGATGGAGAGGGATTTCTCGCCGCGACCGGAGCAGTGCTGCGGTTTGGCTTACGCGTTGGGCCGGTTAAGCGGGAGATCCCTCGCTTCGCCTGAAGAGCGGCTCCGCTCGGGATGACGCAAGTGCGATTTTTGTGGGTAAGAATTCAAATCGGAGAATCAAACTACAGAATTCAAACCGCAGAATTCGAACTACACCACTACCCGATCTCCTGATTTCGCTTCTGTCCGTTCAGAAGTTGCGATCTACCAGACGCGGCAGCGGTTTTCGCGAACCATGGGCTGGCCGGCTTTGCAGCCGAAGGCTTTCTGAAATTCGTCCATGTTGACCATCAATCCGTTCACGCGGTACTTGCCGGGGGAGTGGGGATCGGTGACGGCGGAGACGCGCAGGTTTTCGGGGCGATCGTTTTCGCAGGCCCACTGGGCATAGCCGACGAAGAAGCGCTGTTCGGGGGTGAATCCGTCGCGGGGCTCCAGAGTCATATTTTTCGTCTGATCTTTCCAGGCCATCCAGGCGAGAATCAAGCCGCCGAGATCGGCGATGTCTTCGCCTTCGGTCAGCTTGGAGTTGATCTTGATCTCGTCGACGACGGTGTATTGGGCGTACTGGTCGACGACGCACTGGGCGCGATCGGTGAAGTTCTTGGCGTCGTCCTTGGTCCACCAGTCTTTCAAGTTTCCGTGCGCGTCGAACTGGCGGCCTTCATCGTCGAAGCCGTGGGTGAGTTCGTGGCCGATGGTTCCTCCGGTGTTGCCGTAGTTGGGGGCGTCGTCCATCTTTGGGTCGTAGAGCGGAGGTTGCAGCACACCGGCGGGAAAATTGATGTCGTTCATTTGCGGATCGAAGTAGGCGTTGACTGTGGGCGGGGTCATGCCCCACTCGCCGCGGTCGAGCGGTTTGCCGATCTTGTTCAAGTTGCGTTTCGACTCGAAAATCGTGGCGCGCTGTACGTTGCCGACGAAATCATTGGGCTTGATGTCGACCGAACTGTAGTCGCGCCAGCGGTCGGGATATCCGATTTTGTTGACGATGGTGTGCAGTTTCTCGAGTGCCTGCTGGCGCGTGGCCGGGCTCATCCAGGCGAGTGTTTCGATGTCCCCTTCCATGGAGTGCTCGATTTGCCGGGCCATGAGGCTGGTTTTTTCTTTCAACTCAGGACTGAAGGCGCGGGCTACGAATTCCTGGCCGAGGGCCTCACCGAGTTGCTGATCGACCAGGGCGACGCAGCGCTTCCAGCGCGGACGCAGCTGCGGCACGCCGCGTAATGTTTTGCTGAAGAAATTAAAATTCTCGTTCACGAAATCGTCGGAGAGATAAGGCGCAACCGCATGGGCGGTGTGCCAGCGCAGGTAGGTCTTGATGTCGTCGAGACTGAGCGCCTTGAACTGTTTGTCGAGTTCGGCGTAGAACGTGGGCTGATCGACGTTGAAAACGTTCTGCGGAGTTAGTCCGACATCCTTGATGTAGACCGACCAGTCGAAATCGGGCGTCATCGCCTGCAGGCCCTTGAAGTCAACCTTGTGAAACAGCTTGTAGGGATCCCGGCGTTCCACGCGGGTGAGCGATGCTTTGGCAAGCACGGTTTCGATCTCGAGCACTTTAGCGGCTTCGGCCTTGGCGCGGTCGGGTTGGTCGCCGAGTAGCTCAAACATTTTCTGTACATGCAGGACGTACTTGTTGCGGAGGTCGACCGACTTCTCGTCGGTCTTGGTGTAGTAGTCGCGATCGGGCAGGGCAAGGCCGCCGGCATTGGCGAAGCCGATCACGTTCTGCGAGTTTTCGAAATCCTGATTGGAGCCGAAGTTGAAAAAAAGACCTCCGGATTGCAGCGAGGTATGCAGGGCGGCGAGCAGCGCGGGCAAATCGTTCGCGGATCGCAGGGCCGCGATCTGGTCGAGATAGGGCTGCAGAGGCTTGGCGCCGAGGTGGTTGACCGAGGCTTCGTCCATGCAGGCGCCGAAGTAGTCGCCAATTTTCTGCTGGTTGGCGTTGCGGCTGCTGGTCTGCTTGGAGAGTTGGTCGAGAATTCCCCAGAGAAACTGCTGGTTATCCTGATAGAGCTTGCCGTAAACGCTCCAGCGCGCCTGGTCGGTGGGGATGGGATTGTTCTTCATCCATCCGCCGCAGGTGTACTGGTAGAAGTCGGCGCAAGGGTCGGCCGTCTGGTCCATGGCGGTGACGTCGACTCCGGGCGTGTAAGGGAAAGAGGTCAGCGGCTTTTCGTTTTGGGCTGAGGCGGTTAGGGCGGCGGCAAGGAGGAGGAACAGCGGGAATAGAGTTTTCATGGTTTTTCCGGCGAAGGGAAGTGTAGCGGGAAGCAGGCATTCGGAACAAGGACTCTTCGTGACGCCCGAGGAGGTCAATGGGTGCTGTGGCTGCTGCCCACTCTGACAAAATCCAACGAGTTGATGTGGCGGAGACTAGTGGGAGGGAACGGGTGAAGACCAGTGAGCGTTGCGGAACTGCCAGCGTCCATCGCGATACTCTACGAGTCCGGTGAAGTATCCGGTTTCGGTGACGCTGTGGCCGGCGGTGTCGACTTGAATTTCGCGCCAGGAGACCGCGACTACGGCAAACTCGTTGGTGAGGGGATCGACGCGCAAATCGTCTCCCCACTTCAATTCGATGTGACGGATGGTTTGGGCAAAATTGCGAGTGCCTTCTTGAGCCGCAGCGGGATTGGGGAAGGCCATCTGGCCATTGACGGCCATAAAGAATGCGGGACTCGCATCGAAATACTTGATCCAAGCCGTGGGCCCGTCCTGGGTGACAGAGTGGGAGACGGTTTGCATGAAGGAGCGCACGGCTTGGTCGACCGAGGCAGCTCCGTCCGGGGTGGGGGAGTGGGAAGGGCTGGCGCCAGCGGCACAAAGAACGCAGGCTGCGAACGTGACCGCCAGCAGCAGAGAACCGATTCGCAACTTGCGCGACGGGAACACAGCGGGAAGAACGCGAGGTGAAGACGACATAGAAAACCTCCATCGACCGTCGAGCCGGAATGACGAGGGATAACGGTATAACAAAGGAAGTCTAGTGCGTCAAAAAATCGTGCAGTCACTCATTGGTCCTCACCTTCTACTGGCTAGTGTTCGCGGAGAGCAGGGCGAGGCGGAGGCCGGGGTCGCTCACGCTTCCGTAGCGGGTGCAAGAAGGAATTAATCGGGCGGAATGGCACCTTCGAATCTTGATTCTCGCCTCGGTGACGCGTAGAGTTTAGCCGTGGAGTCTCTCCAGTAGGGCGCTTTCGGATGGCGGGCAAATCTATGTCGAATCAGGCCAATATCTATCTCAAATTCGGCGGAGTGACGGCGGTGATTCTGGTGCTGCTCGGCTACCTGGCCTATAGCGGCGTACAAGATAGCAAGAGTTATTACGTCACGATAAAAGAGCTGCACAAGATGGGCGACGGCGCCTATTCGAAAAGATTGCGAGTTGCGGGAAATGTCCAGCCGGGCTCGATCAAGCGCGTGGGAACGCACGTGCAGTTTGTGCTGATGGAAGAAGACCAGACTCTCCACGTGGACTATACCGGGACAGAAGCACCGCCTGACACGTTCAAAGACGACTCACAGGCGCTGGCCGACGGGCGCTTCGATCGTGATGGCGTGTTTCATGCCAAGCAACTGCAGGCCAAGTGCGCGTCAAAGTATGCTCCGCAGCAGCCGGGCGCGCCGGGCGCGACGCCATCCGCCGAACCGCCCAAGAGTATGACGCAGAGTATTCCAGCGCCGAGCAGTTCGCCAGCGTCAGCTTCGGAGTGATAAAGTTTCATGCGATGAAGTGCCGCGATCGCGTCCTGCTCCTCGCCATCGTAATCGCCGTCGGTTCCTCGATTGCCTTCGCGCAGCAGACCACGACAAATTTACTGCAGCAAGCGCAGGAGCTGCATCCGCCGGAACACCCAGTCACCCAGGAACAGCTCAGGACGTATTTCAAGGTTTGTCACATCGAATCTTTTTCCTTGCAGCTAACCCACGAGAAAATGGAACAGCAGCGGAAGCAACTTCCGGAGTGGTATCCGCAGCCAGTATGGGATGAGATCGAGCAAGCGGTCGACAATATCGACTTACCGCAAGTAGCGTTGCCAATTTATCAGAAGTACCTGAGTGAGGAGGACGCGGGCTGGTTGATCAAGTTCTCGGCGACGCCACAGATGCAGAAACTGATTCGCTCCATCCTGGATAAGGATCGGGCCTTGCAACATGAAGGCGTCGATCCAAATCAGGCTCGCAGTCAGGCAGTGGCGAGCGTTGCAGAGGATGAGGAAAATGCCGAGCTTCGCCGCCTTGCTGCGCTGATGACGCCAGCGGATGAGCGTGAGCTCAAGCTGCGTGCTACCCATTTGGAGCAAATGCAGCCGTTGCTGGCACAGTTAAGGCCTGAGTACAACCAGGCTCTAAAAGACAAGCAGACGGAGCTCGCGAAGGCCATCACATCGAAGCACGCCGGCGAACTATCACAGGCCAAACGGAAGTTTGAGGCTGAGCACCCAACAGATTCCCAACCACATCAATGATCGGCATCAATGATCGGCGCACAACCGTGACCGGAGCACAATGAAGAACCTTGCGACGACTCGCTCCGTTATCACGGTTCGCAGCGTCATCAAGCAGTTTGGGCGTTTTGCGGCGCTGCGCGGCGTGACCGCGGAGTTTGACGCGGGACGATTCCACGCCATTCTCGGGGAGAACGGAGCGGGGAAGACCACACTGCTGCGGGCGCTGGCCGGGCTGGCGCAGCCGACGCGCGGCGAGATTTTGATTTTCGGAAAGTCTCCGCGGGAAGCGTGCCGCGACATTGGATATATGGCGCATCCGTCGCTGCTTTATGACGAGATGAGCGGGATGGAGAACCTGCGCTACTTTGCCGGTCTTTATGGGATTGGTTGCAGCGGACTTAATCTTAATAGAGATGTTCGCTGCGAAGAGGTAATTCGTGCGGTGGGGCTCGATCCGGAGCTGACGCGGCCCGTGGGGCAGTATTCGCAGGGAATGCGGCAGCGGATGTCGCTGGCGCGGGCGATACTGCACGATCCGCAAGTGCTGCTGCTGGATGAGCCGTTCTCGAATGTGGACGTGCATTCGGCGCGCGCCATGGTCGAACTGCTCAAGGGGATGCGGGACGCGGGGAAGACCGTTTTCGTAATCACGCATCAGGCGCAATTGCTCGAAGGGGTGGCGGACGAGTTTGTGTGGATGCAGGCGGGGCAGATTGTCGATCGGACGGCCAGCTTGGCTCGTGTGGCGAGTCCCGCGAGTGGTGACCTCCAGTGACAATCTCAAGGACAGAGGCAGCGAAGCCTCCCGCTAATTCGCTTTGGGCGGTAACGCTGGCGACGCTGGTGAAAGATATTCGGCTGGAGTGGCGCTCGAAGGATGCGCTCAACTCCATGCTGTTCTTTTCGCTGCTGGTGGTGGTGATCTTCAGCTTCTCGTTCGATCCACTGGCGGAAGAATCGCGGCACATTGTCGGCGGATTGATCTGGGTGGCATTTCTGTTCGCCGCGGTGGTAGCGCTCAACCAGACCTGGGCGCGCGAGTTGCGGAATCAGGTGCTGGATGCCTACCGGGTCTCTCCGGCACCGGCGAATGCATTGTTTCTGGCCAAGGCGCTGGGCAATTTTATTTTCGTGAGCGTGCTGGAAGCGTTGATGACGCCGCTGTTCGTGATTTTTTACAACCTGCGGGTGCTCGGTCCGGCGTGGCAGTTGATTCCGGTTGCACTGCTGGGAACCTGGGCGCTGGTGGTGAATGGAACATTTTTTGCGGCGATGTCGGTGCGCACGCGCAGCCGTGAACTGATGCTGCCGCTGCTGTTGTTTCCGATTTCGATTCCGGCGGTGCTCGGCATGGTGGCGGCTACTACGTCGATTCTCACGGGAGAAGATTCGGCGCACTTCTACATCGTGTTGCTTCTCACCTACGATGTGGTGTTTACTACAGCTTGTCTGGCCTTGTTTAACATGATTCTGCACGCGGAATGAAACGGCTTTTCCCCATCCTCGCGGGTCTGACAGCGATTCTGCTGGCCTATGCCTTATATCTGGCGCTGGTGGTTGCGCCCACCGACGCGCAGCAGGGGGAAGTCTACCGCATCATCTATTATCACGTGCCGTCGGCATGGACA